>JGI26339J46600_10000083_pt1 | contig 30798 bp, 18 predicted proteins | sample BogFormECP12_OM1_FD_46600 | JGI IMG/M metagenome (IMG submission 46600) | reverse complement strand
CCGGGAGCCTGAACCTGCTGGCAGCGACCGGCACGCAATCGCTGGCGGAGACGGGTCTTGCGATCGGGAGCAACGGTCTGATCACTTTCGCTCCGGGTCAAGTTTTTCCCGGGACGACCTCGGGCACAGTGACGAGAGTGGCTACCGGCGCGGGATTGACAGGTGGACCCGTTACCTCGAGCGGGACCGTCAGCATCGCTACTGGCGGCGTCACGAACTCTATGCTCGCGAATCCGACGCTGATGGTAACCGCAGGAACGGCCTTGACGGGCGGAGGTGCGGTGTCCCTTGGGGGCAACGTCACTCTGAACGTAGACACCACAAAGGTCCCGCAACTCAGCACCAGTAACACTTTCACCGGCGCGATCACAGCTTCTTCGGTCAGTACAAGCGGCTCAGGCGCGGGCAAAGTTCAGCTTTCGTCTGGCGCGACGAACGTGAGTTGGACCTTGGGGGCCGGAGCGCCGAGCGGCGCGTGCGCAGTGGGAAGCCTCTATTCGCGGACCGACGGAGGACCGGGGTCAACCCTTTACGTGTGTGAGGGGCCAAGCGGCACATGGGCAGGGAAGTGACCAGCGGCGTCGCGTCGGCGGCATGCCGGGCCCCGTAGAACGATACGTTTGTCGGCCTGAAGAGCGAGAATTCTTGACGAGAGGTTCAACTTTAGGAGAGATTCGCAATGAGCAGACTCTTGCTGTTATTTGGCCCTGATTCTCATAGATCGAAAATCCTTGTCGCCAAGGGGCGGAACGCTGGTTATCGAGAAATGGCGACTCTCCATTTCACGCAAAACCAGGACAGTTCGAGGTCTGAGCACGCCATGGCGGAGGGATTATTAGTTCTCGTCTTTGCCCTCTTTTCTGCCGGGGCTCGGGCTCAGGACTCCGGCGCTCTCTCGCTGCTCTATGCGGCCCCGGTAACGGCGGCGACGTGTACGGGGCGGACGACAACTTTGACGCTCTCGTCAGTACCGCCGAATCTCGTGACTGGAGTGAGCGGCGCTTTGACTGGGGCTAGCCCTAGTGCCTGGAATGCGAACCCCTCTTCGGTGACGGTGAGTGGAAGCTCCGTTTCCTACTCCCAGACGTGTCCAAGCTCGTCCTACACAGGCGGCGGCTACTTCTCGGCAGGAGTGCCGGGACAAGGACAATGGTATGTGGTTGACATGCCTAGCCACATCCGCCTGGCCTTGGGCGACAACTCCGACTACTCGGGCGGCTCGCTGTCTAGTTGCGGGAACACGAACGATTGCGTTACATTCGACGGTCTCTCGGATGCTTTTGACAACAAGAACGAAACAGGGTTTGATATCACCTCGTGGACCGCCGCCGGCTCCTCGGTTACGTTGACGCTCTCCGGCTCTCCTACGTGGTCATCGGGACCAGCATGTGTATTTGGGACCAACAAGACATCGGGTAGGCTCGCAGGTGGGTTTACAATCCTGAGTATCAACGGGTGTTTTCCGGTGTCTTCTGTCAGTGGAAACCAAGTGGTGTTCACGCTGACCGGGGGATTGTCGTGCATGGGTACCTGCACTGGGGCAGGCGGGTTCGTTTATCAGGTTGACGTGGCCTCGATGGATGCCGGGATGTTGCAGGTCCAGTACGGACTTGCGAACGCGCCGCAAAACCTCCAGACCGGCACCAGCGGTACGACTTGTGCGGCCGGGGTAGGCGCATTCGTGATCGGGACCGGGAGCGGTGGCGACGGGAAAACTGTGACCCTGTGCCTTCAAAACAGTTCGATCACGCCCACTACCGCGCCGAATAATGCTTCCTTGGCGGTCGCCGGTGTCACGGTGGACACCGGGAGCTGCGCATTCAACATCGCGGGTTCTAATGTTTTGTCGTCTGCAGCAGGCCAAGTCACGTACCGGCTTGGTTCCACACAGGCGAATACCTGCACCGGACACGGCGGCACCGTGACGGTGCAAAGGTTCGGGGAGTACAAAAACTCCTCGGGCGGCTCGGTTCAGGTCTTGGAGGCGAACAATGTGCGTATTCGGCTCCAAGCGACGTATGAGTTACGGGAGTATGGGCAAATCGGGAGTCCGTCTGGCGGCGCGACTGGATTCAACGGGACGCTCGATCCGAATACGTTCGGGACCGAGTACTATACGTTCTATCGGCCCGACAAGGTGTTTCACAGGTTTGACCTGACCTATAACAACGGGGATTCGCAGGGTCCTTTGACCGTTGAGGATGTCAATGGCTCTGGTGCTGACGCTACCATGCAGGCCAGTACCCTGAAGTCGCAGAATTTCGCCAACGATAAGGGAGAGTCAGATAATGGGGTCTGCGGCCAGTACCCGCTGGTGCCGCCCTCATTCGATGAGGTGCGGCAGATGTATGGTGCCACGACGTGGCAAATGGTCACGCCGAACCGTGCCTCTTGGTATGGTACTGCAACCTTTACCAACGGGCGCACAACGGTCACTCTTCTGAGCGGAGATAATTTCGCGGCAGGCGTGTCGCTGGCGTCATGGGGAGGCTCTACGCTGATGATCTGGACCACTCCGGGAACCGCTCAGCAGGTAACCGTCTCCAGTGTTACAGGGAGCAATTATGCTGGCGGAACGACCCTGACGTTGACCGCCGCTTTCGGCGGGACGACCGGCACCTATAATTGGTATGTTGGAGGTTTGCCGGTGCGAGACTATGGTCTCGCAAATCCGGCACCCTGCACTACGAGCCTGGTGCCATCGGCAGTCGGAGTTTTGATCCCTACGCCCGGAAACCTGCAGATATGTTCGACTGGCCCCGCATCTGCAGACGCGAGCGGGTGCCGCTCTCCCTATACAACTATAGATATGCCTGGCATGGTCCATATGAACGTGCTGAGGATCATTGGGCAAGTCCCGTCTCTATTGGCTCAAGGAATGGGTACGTATATCAGCAATAGCGTTAATGGACCAACATGGTTCGAAGGGATGAGAGATAGGATACAGAGTGCATACAGGGGGGTCGTCATACCGGGCGACAATGCTCCCCATGTCGTCTATTATGATACACTCCGCATTGGCGATGACGGATTGTGGACGGGAACACGGCAGGGAACACAGGGCCTGGCCGATGACTATGCAGCAGAATATGAAGCGCCGCCAACCCCCAATTTTACGACTGGAACTTGTACGAACGGCTACGGAACAAGCTGTTTTGACCAAGACAGTGGAGCCTACCAGATCACTGCCAGCAGCAGCGGTAGTGTTAATTTTCCACTTTCTCTCCCAAGCTGGCAGAGTAGCCATGCGTACTCTGAGGGCCAGGCGATCTGGGATGGAACGAACGTCGAAGTCGCCACAAGCAACAGGACTAGCGGAGGCTCGCAACCAAACTGGTCATCGAATTGTCCAAATCAGGGTAATGTCTGCGCGGACAATGGCATGACATGGATGAACGGTGGGAACCGTTACTTTCACTATCCGGCCTTCGAGGTTGCCGGGTGGACGGCAGTCCCATCGACGCTGACCGTTAACTCTACCACCTACCATCTGAACACCGATTATGTGGGCGCTGCGAACGCGGGTGGGGTCATCATTCAGTTGCTTACTGGCGACAGCGGGACACCAGGCTTCTATGCCAGCGGCTTGCGGCTACAGGGGTCGCAGGGATCGTCGGTCGTCAACGCCACGATAAGCGGTCAAGTCACGGTGGGAGGAAACACGATTGTGCAATAGAAGTCGCATGCGGAGATGAATTCAATGGGCAATAGAATAAAGACGACCGCAAAGTGGCTGGTGTCGGTTTGCTGGATCCTTCGTCAATCCACCACGAGCGCCAGCGACTCTCCGGTGATGTCTTGCTTCATCTCAAAATGGACGCCGGCGTTCATTCTCGCCGTCAACGGCAACACGGCTGTTCGATTCAACGATATTGTGGGCGGGGTATTGTCGTCGGCCAGAACTAGGGCAAGTCGTCAATCGACAATGAGAAGCGAATTTCCTTGACAATGATCGCTCTTTCATTAAGTATTGGAAATGCGTCTTCCCGAGTCGAGTGCTACCCTAGACTCTGGTCGGCACGAAGGAGCCCGATACCATTGCGCATCTCGGCATGAATGAAGATCGTAAATCGGCGACATGCAGGTTAGATGAACGCCGTGCCAGTCAGCCCCGCCGCGAACGAATCCACAAGGGTAAGGCAATTAATTTCAGCGAGATAGATCTCCTGGGCCACCATGGTACCCAAATACGTATCAGCATTGTTTTCAATGACATACAGCGATCTCGGACCCGATTTTGGGGCGAATATTAGTGGATTACCTCTTGCCGGTTGCGGATTGGCGGTTTAAAGGACCAACAGTAAAGGGTTAAGGTAAAGGCTAAAGGTCAAAACGTGAAGGATGTGGGATAAACAAGACCCATCCCAACGGCCCGACTTCTCGTTGGGGGAGCAAAGTGGTTGGTAACGGGCGCGTGGTCCGACGCTGACGGCTTGCCGGGAGCGGCGGAATGGCGAAGGAGCCTGGCGTGGGCACCCTAGCCTGGGACAGGCTGCCATCTCGGCCCACTTTTCGTGGGTTGGCAGAAGCAGGGCAGTATCGATTTTCGCTGGACCGAACCCAAATTATATTGATAACAATGGACATCTTGGGTTAGGTTTTTCGGTACGAACCCATTTAGCCCGCTATGTCGTTGAAAATAGATGGCTTGATTGATCAAAAGCCATTAAGTCATTAAAAGATAATGCAGTTATCAGTTTTCAGTTTCAGTTTATCAGTTCTGGGTAAAAAGGGGGCAGCTTAATTGGCTTGTGCTGGGGAATTCGCTGTTACAGGACGTTACAGGGGCTACAGCACGTTACGATTAGTGCGAAGTTGGCATAGGGCACGAAGCAGAAGGGACAAAATCACCATTGATTTTGCGAGGACCGAACCCAAATTGTACTGATAACAAAGGACATCTTGGGTTGGGTTTTGGACCGAACCCATTTAAGCCACTATGTCTCTGAAAACAGATGGCTTAGCATGCGGAAAGCCACCATGTGATTGAAAAGCATAGGAGTTATCGGTTTCCAGCAGTTTCCTGTGGACTGGAGCCGGGGGCTGAGAACCGAGAACTGCGAAGGTCTGAAGAGCCTCGAAGCCGCGGATTAGCACGGATTCGCGCGGGTCAAAAAAGACCTATCCGTGGCAATCCGTGTTGATCCGTGCCGGAACCAATTCGTTCCCAGTTCCGGAGAACTGAAAACTGATCACTGAGAACTTTTCAAGGAACGAAGCCACCGATTTGATTGATAACAAAGGATCGGCCATCGACGGAATAAGGAACGAAGCCACTGCATTGGCGGGTGATCTCGGGGTGTCGGTGCCCGAAACCGAGGGACCGCGGGTGACCGAGGAGATCTATCGCCTCATCCGGGAGCGCATCTCCCCACACTTTTCCGAGTTTCGCGTTTGTAACTCGACGCCAGAACTGCTGGCCCACCCTTCCTACCGGGCGCTCGAGCCCGAAATCCGCGCCGTTCTCGACACGCCGGAGGTCGGCGACTTCAGCGCCGCGCCGGCGCCGGGTAAATCGCGGTACCGTTTCGTCGCCTGGAACCTGGAGCGCGGCATCGAGTACGACGGCCAACTGGAAGCGTTCCGCACCCACCCATACCTGAGCCACGGCGACGTATTTCTGCTCACCGAGACCGACGTGGGCATGGCCCGATCGCGCAACCGGGCGGTGGCCCAGATGCTGGCGCGCGAGCTAAGATTGCACTACGCTTTCATGCCCTGCTACCTGAACCTCTCCAAGGGATCCGGCGTGGAGTATGACACCGAGGGCGAGAACGACCTGGGACTGCACGGCAACGCCATTCTCAGCCGCTATCCCATCCGCCGCGTTCAACCAATTCACCTGAAGAACGGCATCGACAAGATGCACGGACGCGAAAAACGGCTGGGCCGCCAGACCGCCGTCGCCGCCGAGATCGAGTTTCCCAACTTTGCCGTAACCGCCGTCTCCGTGCACCTCGACGCCAATTCGAGCCAGCGGCACCGCCGCGACCAGATGCGCGATGTGCTCGACGGCCTGGATGCTGATCGACGCGCGGCCGCACTGCCGGCGATCGTCGGGGGCGACTGGAATACCACGACGTATAATTCGTCGGGCGCCTTCCCCGCGGTCATGGGTTTCTGGCTGCGGGTATTCATGGGGCCGGACAACGTGATCCGCAATCACTACTTGCACCCCGACCGCCGCTTTGAAAGAGAACTCTTCCGGCTGCTCGAAGCCCGCGGCTTCGAGTATCGCCGCTCGAACCGCATCGGCGAATACACCACCTCCTACGACGCCTACGATCCCAAGACGCGCCAGAACCTGGGCGAGTGGGTGCCAGAGTTTTGCTTCGCCTTCATGCGCTGGGCGCTGCGCCACCACGACGGCAAGTGCCCGCTGAAGATCGACTGGTTCGCGACCCGCGGCGCGCGCACCGCCGATCCCACGGTAATTCACGATCTCGGCGCGCACCGCGCCGTGCGGCTGTCGGATCATGACGTGATCGGAGTGGAGGTGTTAAAGGGTGAAGGGTGAAGGGTGAAGGGTAAAAGATGTAGAAATCAGAAAGTAGGAATCAGAACGAAGACCGTCTTCCTTCTCTGATTTCTGGTTTCTGCTATTTCTGCTTTCTAATTTAATTTCCGATTTTCATCACCCTTTACCCTTCATCCTTTACATTTTTTTTTGGACAGTCAACGGTAGATGATATTCGCTAGGCTATTAATGTTATCGCACGAGAAACCTTGAAGAGAGTTTACTTGGGCCTCGGCTCCAATCTCGGCGATGGCGCGGCGCAACTGCGCCGGACCTTGGCGATGCTCCCCGGCGCGGGGGTCCAGGTGACTCGCGTTTCGTCTTTTTACCAGACTCAGCCCGTGGATTTCAGCCCGCAGCCGTGGTTCGCGAACTGCGTCGCCGAGGCTGATACGAAGCTGCTGCCGCTCGGTCTGCTGCGGCGACTAAAGGGAATTGAGCGGGCGCTGGGGCGGCGTCCCGGAGGCGTCGCCAAGGGCCCGCGCGCCATAGATATCGACATCCTGCTCTACGGTGACGCGGCGGTGCGGTCGGCAGAGTTGACGATCCCGCACCCGCGCCTGGAGCAGCGGCGCTTCGTGCTGGTTCCGCTGAGTGAGATCGCGCCCGACGTGCGCCATCCCGTCACTCAGCTCACTGTCCGGGAAATGCTCGCGCAGACTGGCGACCGCCACCAGGTGAAGAAGATGATGAACGCTGAATGATGAATGATGAACAGAAGAGAAGACGAACAAGTTTCGCTCGTCTTCAGTTCATCATTCACCGTTCATGATTCTCTCGATGTGGACAAAAATGACGAACGCTGATGGACAGTTGCTTGTCTTCAGTTCATCATTCATAATTCATCATTCTCTTAAGAATGCCCACGCTTCCCAGTTACGAGCCGCCGCGATTCATCGCCATCGAAGGGCCGATCGGCGTCGGCAAGACGACGCTCGCCACCATCCTCACCGAGCGCTTGCACGCGCATCGGTTGCACGATCCCACGGACAATCCCTTCCTGGACAGCTTCTATAAGGACGCGCGCGGCGCCGCATTCCAGACGCAGTTTTACTTTCTCATCGAGCGTTACAAGCGGCTGCGCGAGCTTGACCTCGGCGACACCGCCAACCGCGTCATCGTCAGCGACTATACACTGGAGAAGGACAAGATCTTCGCCTACCTCAATCTTAACGACGCGGAACTTCGGGTCTACGACGAGTACTACAAACTTTTTGTTGACGAGGTCCCCATTCCCGATTTAGTGATATACTTACAGGCGAAGTTGGAGACGTTGAAGAAGAGGATCGCCCGGAGAAAGACGCCAGCGGAACGGCGAATCTCCGATAGTTATCTGGAGGAAGTGGCCAAGGCTTACGAGCACTTCTTCTTCCAGTACCAATCGAGCAGCGTGCTGGTGATCGACACGTCCGAGATCGACTTCGTCGACCGGAACCAGGACCTGCAGCAGTTGCTCGATCGGCTGAGCCAGCCCGTGAAGGGCACGCAATATTTCCTCCCGCTTGGATCCGCCGCGGCGGACTGAGACGGTCGGGTTCGGGAGACGTGGAACACGGCGCGCAGGCGCCGGCCATTCGCCGCCGAGCCCAACGTAGAAGTTGACCCTCTCTGTCCAGGTTAGTGAAGGCCCTATGGGGCCTCCGCCCAAGGCGCCTCCTGCAGCCGCGGGCATCACAAACCGTCCTGCGACAGAGAGGGTTTTTTTTGAACGATGAGTGATGAATGATGACTGATGAATGATGAATAGAAGAGGCCGTAGTTGTTGGCTTTACTATTCGACCTTCAACTCTTCGACTTCTTAAGGAGGACCGTCATGGACCTGCATTCAGAGGCCGTGAGCAAGATCACCGTTCCACGAATTCTTGACCGCAAGCTCGAAGGCTGCAAGATCACCTGCCTCACTGCCTACGACTACCCCACCGCGCGGCTGGTGGACGAGGCCGGTATCGACATGATCCTGGTCGGCGATTCGCTCGGCCCGGTCGTGCTGGGTTACGACTCAACGATTCCGGTGACGGTGGACGATATCCTGCACCACCTGCGCGCCGTGCGACGGGGTGTGCGACGCGCGCTGGTGATCGCCGACCTGCCGTTCGGTTCCTACCACACCAGCCCTGAGCAAGCCCTCGAAGCCAGCATCCGCTACGTCAAGGAAGGCGGCGCGGAGGCGGTGAAGCTGGAGGGCGGCCGCAAGCGCGCGGCGCTGATCCGGCAATTGGTAGACGCCGAGATTCCGGTGATGGGTCACATCGGGCTCACGCCGCAGTCGGTAAACGTCTTCGGCGGCCATCGCGTGCAAGGCAAAACGCTCGACGCCGCGGCCGATCTGCTGGCCGACGCACAGGCGGTGGAAGACGCGGGGGCGTTCGGCATCGTTCTGGAAGGGATGCCTCGGGAGCTCGCCGCCATCATCACCAGGCGGCTCCGCATCCCCACCATCGGCATCGGCGCCGGGCCCGATTGCGACGGTCAGGTGCTGGTGCTGCACGATCTGGTTGGACTGACCCTTGGCCACCGCGCCAAGTTCGTGCGCGCTTACGCCAACGTCGCGGAAACCTTGCGTCACGCGTTCTCCCGATTTCGCGACGATGTGGTCGCCAGCCGCTACCCCGACGATGGCGAGTCGTACCACTGGCCCGCCGGCGTGAGGGAGCAGTTTGAAAAAGAAACGATGAACGCGGAACGATGAACGATGAACAGCTAGCAGCTATCAGCCGTCAGCTTTCAGCCGTGAGCGTCAGCTAACCAGCGAGCCGCTGCTTTCTTGCCGAGGGCTGATAGCTGACCGTTGATAGCTAGTCGGCGTTCATCATTCCGCGTTCATCGTTTCGTCTCTACGCTTCATCTTTTGCAGATGGAACTGATCCGCTCTCTTGACGAAGTTCGCCGTTTCTCGCACCAGGCCCGTGGGCAAGGCCGCTCGCTCGGCTTGGTGCCAACGATGGGCGCGCTTCACGAAGGCCATCTGAGCTTGGTGCGCAAGGCCCGCAGCGAATATGACTCGGTGGTGGTTTCCATCTTCGTTAACCCCACCCAGTTCGGTCCCCGGGAAGATCTCGGGCGCTATCCACGGGATTTGCAGCGCGATCTCGGCCTGCTCACTCCCTTCAAAATCGATGCGGTGTTCGCGCCCGATGCTCGCGCGATGTATCCGTCGGGCTTCGACACCTTCGTCGATCCGGGCGCTGCGGCTCAGCCGCTCGAGGGCGCATTGCGTCCCGGCCACTTTCGCGGCGTCGCCACCGTGGTCCTTAAACTGCTCAACCTCGTGCAACCCAGCACGGCGTATTTCGGCCAGAAGGATTTCCAGCAGGCTATGGTCATCCGCCGTCTCATTGAAGACTTCAACCTCGAAGTGCGGCTTGTCCTCTGCCCCATCGTTCGCCAGCCGGACGGGCTCGCCATGAGTTCGCGTAATGCCTACCTCAGCACCGACGAACGCGTGGCGGCGTTGGCGCTCTTCCGAGCCCTACGACGTGGCGAGGCGGCGTTCTGCTGCGGTGAGACTCGCACGGAGGCGATTGTCGACGAGATGAAGAGGGCGATCGCAGCGGAGCCGCGCCTACAGCTCGACTACGCGGTGGTGGCGGAGGCGCAAACGCTGGCGCCGGCGGCAGTGGCCACGGCGGGGTCGGTAGCCTTGGTAGCGGCGCGGGTCGGATCTACGCGGCTGCTCGACAACCTCATTCTGGCGCCCCCAGGGACAAACGACGCGGATCGCCTGCGGCAAGTCGAAATTCGAAACTCGTAACAAGCCATGATCCGGCGAGCCCTCGGTCGATACGGTCGGGGAATAGAGGGGCTAAACGGAAGCTGGGGCCGCTGCGCGAATTTCGAGTTTCGATTTTCGAACTTCGAGTTTCCGCAGGCCAACGCTCGCGCCGAAATCAGCATCATCACATGAGGAGAAACGATGAAACGCGCGGCGGCCGGGCTTCTGTTCTTCCTCCTCATCGCGCCTCTCAACGCTCAGCAAGGGGCGGCGACCAAACTCCAAGACCCAGGCCTGATCGAGGGCGTGGTGATGTCATCGACGGACGGTCAGCCCTTGAAGCGCGCTGTGGTTATGGCGCAGCGGATCGCACCCAACGAAACGCAGCACTATGCCCGCACCGACGCCACGGGACGTTTCTCCCTTGCAGACCTCACCCCTGGCGAGTACAACATGTGGGTGAACCGCAACGGGTATCTCGCCATGGGGTATGGTCAGACAACTCCCAACGGGCCTGGGAAGACGCTCACGCTCGAGCCCGGCGAGCAGAAGCGAGACGTGGTGTTTCATCTGACTCCCATGGGTTCTATCACCGGACACGTTTACGATGAGGATCAGGACCCCATCGTTGGGGCTGGCGTCCAGGTGCTGCAGACCATGTACGTCAACGGCCATCGCCGAATGAACCAGACCATGGGCGCGAGCACCGACGACGCCGGACAGTACCGCATCTCGCAACTTCCTCCCGGGAAGTATTATCTGAGCGCTACCTACACGGAGAGCTTTCCCATCGACGGCGAACGTGTGGGCTACATCCCAGTCTACTACCCCAACTCGGACGACCTCAGCAACGCGGTCCCGATTCAGATCCATGCTGGCGACCAGCTCACGGACATCGACTTCAAGATCATCCCGGTACCGGCGGTGACGATTCGAGGTCAGGTGGTGAATATAACCGGCCGAGGCTTCAGGCAGGGCATCAACGTGTCCCTTATGCGGCAAGGCGCCGGAGGAACCTATTTTCAAGGCAACACCTTCGTTAATCAGCAGCAAGGGACCTTCGAGCTTCGCGACGTCCCGCCGGGATCGTATGTCCTGATGGCTGGGCAATGGGACCACGGAAGGCAGTACTCGGGCCGCCAGATGCTGACGGTGGGCAACACGGACACCAACGGCGTCACTTTAGCCCTGGGTCCAGGCTCGGAGTTGACGGGTCGGATTCACGTCGAAAGCGATCCAACCAGCGACAAGATCAACCTCGCCAACATGCAGGTCTATCTGGAGCCGCGGGACGACATGCAGAACGGGGCCCAGCCGGGTCAGGTGGATAAAGCGGGGAGTTTCAGCCTCAAGAACGTCCCTGACGGGCCCTACAACGTCAACGTGACGGCCTTGCCTCCCGATTTCTACTTGAAGGCGGCCAGGTTCGGCAGCACCGACGTGCTGGAGGGCGGCTTGAGTTGCGACCAAGCCAACTCACCTGGAAACCTCGACCTGGTGATCAGCGGCGACGGAGGGCGCATTGAAGGGGTCGTAACCCACGACGACAAGGCCTTCCCGGGCGCCACGGTCACCCTGGTTCCGGACGTGAATCAGCGCAACCAGGAGCGCCTTTACTCGACTGCAATGAGCGACTCCAACGGACACTTTGCCCTTCAAGGCATTCCACCCGGAAACTACTCGCTGTTTGCATGGGAACAGATCGATAACGGCGCCTATAAGGACCCCGAGTTCCTCCGGTCATACGAGGATCGCGGCAAGGCCGTGGAGGTGGACCCTCGAAGTCGGATCACCGTCGACCTGGACCTGATCGCCACCAAACACGAGAGCCCCCCTGCGAATTAAGAAGCCGAAGCCGGCGAATCGCTCTTGCTCCAGTTTCTCGTTCTGACTGACTCCAGAGTCCCTCTTGTGTTAATCTGCCTAGCCTGGCAGGAGAAGAACCATGAAGCATTCCGAAGCCTTCGTGCAGTTGGTGAACGATGCGAAGTCGCGCGTTAAGGAAACCGACGTCCACAACGTAAAGCGGTGCATCGATGCCGGCGAACAGTTTCATCTCGTCGACACGCGTGAGGACCGCGAGTGGGACCGAGGGCGTCTGCCGGGAGCGATCCATCTCAGCAAGGGCATCATCGAACGCGACATCGAGAGCCTGATCCCGGACCGGACCGCCAAGATCGTGCTGTACTGCGGCGGCGGATATCGCTCGGCGCTGGCAGCCGACAATCTCCAGAGGATGGGCTACACCAATGTCATCTCGATGGACGGCGGCTGGTGGGGCTGGACCGAAGCGGGGTATCCGATCGATGCCGCCGCCAAAGCGTAGGTTCAACGTCGCCTGACGCAGCGTCACCTGACGGATGCGATATGCGACAGGCAGGGGGAAGTACCGATGGTTTCGAGGCTCCGACACGCGCTACCTGTGCTGGTGCTCCTTTGCATGAACAGTCCGGCCTCGGCCCAGCAACCAGCCGGCAACTCGGTTTCGCTCGACGGCAACTGGCACTTTCTCGCCGAGCCGGCCGGCACGCTGAAGGTGGAAGATCTCGCCAGGGCACAGAATGTGCTGCCCACCGACGTTCCCTCGTCGTGGCAGTTGCAGTTCCCCGATCTTCGCGACTACGCGGGCGTGGCCTGGTACTGGCGTTCCGTGCAGGTGGAAGCGCCGGCGCCGGACCGCGTCGCCCTGCTGCATTTTGGCGCCGTTGATTACCGCGCCGACGTTTATGTGAACGGCCAGAAGGCCGGCCAGCACGATGGCGGCTACCTGCCCTTTGAGTTGGACGTCACTTCCCTGCTCCGTGCCGGCGAGAACACGATTGCAGTGCGCGTTGCCGACCCGGGGGCAAAACCCAACGAAGTCGAAGGCATCAAGTACGCGGAAATCCCGCACGGCAAGCAGAACTGGTACATCCAGACTAGCGGTCTCTGGCAGAGTGTCGAGCTGGAAATCCGCCCGCGCATGCACCTTGGTACCGTGCATATCACCGCGCGTGCCGACGGCAGCTTCAACATCGACGCGCCGGTGGTGAACGCGTCCGCGCTGCCCTCGGGCGGTGCGGTTTACGTAGGCGCGGAGATCCTCGACGCCGCCAACCAGGCCGTATGGAAGCAGAACCAGAACCTTGCGTCGGCCCAGGCCCGCGCGCAATTCTCGGGCAAAGTGGAGAGGGCGAGTTTGTGGAGCCCCGGCAGCCCCACGCTGTACACGCTTCACACCTGGCTTAGCTCCGGCGACTCGCAGCAGGTCCGGTTCGGTTTTCGCACCTTTGAGACCCGTGACGGCAAGTTCTATCTGAACGGCGGGCTGCTCTACCTGCGCGGCGCGCTCGACCAGGACTTTTATCCCGACACCGGCTACACACCTCCATCCATTCTTTACGTTCGCGACGAGATGATCAAGGCCAAGGCGCTGGGCCTGAATCTGCTGCGCTGCCACATCAAGGTCCCGGACTCGCGTTACGTCGAAGCCGCCGACGAAGTGGGTATCCTCATCTGGTACGAGATCCCCAACTGGGACAAGCTCACGCCTGACTCCGAGCGGCGCGCCGCCGAGACGCTGGCGGGAATGGTGGATCGCGACTGGAACCATCCTTCGATTGTGATCGTCAGCGTCATCAACGAGAGCTGGGGCGCTGACCTGAAGCAGGCCGCCGACCGGCAGTGGCTGAAGCAAGCCTATCACGAGGCGAAGAAGATCGTGCCGGGCTGGCTGGTGGACGACAACAGCGCTTGTTGCGACAACTTCCACGTGGCTACCGACCTGGCCGACTTCCACCAGTACAACGCGGTGCCTGACCACGCCGCCGATTTCGATCGCTTCGTCGGCGATCTCGCCACCCGCCCCGGCTGGCTCTTCACGCCCTATAACGACGGTGAGCCGAGAGGCGACGAACCGCTGATGCTCTCCGAGTTCGGCAACTGGGGCCTGCCGCGCGTCCCCGACCCCCGGCCGTGGTGGTTCGCGCGCGACCTCAATGGCAACGAGTTCACGCGGCCGACGGGCTTCGATCAGCGCTTCGCCGACCACCAGTACGTGACGCTGTTTCCCAGTTTGAACGCGCTTGCCGACGCTACCCAACGGCACGAGGGCCAGTCGCTGAAGTATGAGATTGAGAGCCTGCGGCAGCACCCGGAAATCCAGGGCTACGTCATTACCGAATTCACCGATATCAACTGGGAGTCCAACGGCCTGCTCGACCTGTGGCGTCACCCCAAGGCTTTCGCCGCTGAGCTCAGCGAGCTGCAGAAGGATGATCTGGTAATGCTCGGCGCCCCGCAACGCAATTGGACCGCGGGCGAACACGTCGAGGCTACCGCCGGCTTCTCCCATTATGGTAACGAGCCGCTGTCGAATCCGGTGGCGACGTGGGAGCTCGAGGGCACGTCGTTGAGCGGAACCCTCACCGTGCCTCCCGTCGTCACCGGCTCGGTGACGGCGCTGGGCAAGATCCAGTTTGCGGCGCCCTCGGCCTCGAGCCCTTCGCGACATGCGCTCAAGATCAAGGTGGCGGCGGCGGGAAAGACAATTTCCCAAAACTCTCTCGACCTCTTCTTCTACCCGCCGCGGGTCCACGACCTCGAGCCCTCGGTGGCCTTCCACGATCCCACCGGCAGGCTGCGCCGGCTGGTGACCGAGATGCGGGCCCGCAACTACCTTGCGCCGTCCGGCGGCGAAGCGTTGCCGGTGACGATCGCATCGGTTTTTGACGACAGCGTGAAACAAACCCTCGCCGCCGGGGGACGCGTGATCCTGATCGCCAACGACCCTCAGACCCTCGGTCCGGGAGTCGAGATCGTGCCCCGCGGCGGTTCTGACCTCAGCGGTGACTGGATCTCCAGCTTCCTCTGGGTTCGCAAGGACGCCTCACCGTTCGCGGCCCTTGCCTTCGACACCCTCGCGGGCTTTGAGACCCAGGCCGTCACGCCCGCCGCCGTCGTGCGCGGAATCCCCGCCGCCGCTTTCCCGGACGTCCTCGCAGGCGTTTTCTACGGCTGGCTCCACGACAACGTCGGCGCCCTGGTCCAGGCCAGGTACGGCAAGGGGAAGCTGCTGGTGTGCACGTTTTCCCTGGCCACCAGCTACGGCACCGATCCCTATGCAACGCTGCTGCTCGATCAACTGGTAGCCTACGCGGTCTCCGGCCCGGTGCCCGGCTACCAGATTCCCGGCATTGAGTAGCGCCCTCATCTCAGCATGGTCTGTCGGTGGCCTAGGCGCATTGCTCTGTTACTTGGGAATCGAACCACCGGGACGGCCCCCAACCTCAGAATGAAACCCGGAAGCGTCGCTTCAAGAGCAATGCACTCACCATCGACAGAACCAGCAGCCAGATCAGCCAGTGGAGATCAAGCCCCAGGGCGTGCACGGTGGCCTGGGGGTAACGGAGTTCGATCCAGTCCACCGGACCCGGCGCCAGACGGCTCTCTCCCGGATACCACAGCAGATCGAACGCCGAGCTGACGCGGCGCTCTGAAAGGTATTGCGGCCCCCTGCCAGCGTCAACGCTCTTTTCCAGGGTCTCGTCCGGGAAGACAAGCTGAAGGTCGCCGGCGATCGGACGCAAGGCCCGAATCCGCCAACTGATCTGCCGCCCGCCATCCGAATGGACGGGAGGCGTCTCCACCGCGATGCCCTCCGGCGCGCGCAACGCTGGCGTTAAGCCGACTCCAGTGCTCTTCATCTGGACGGTTACGATGGCTGTCCGGCCAGGCGCGAGCGGAGTGTAGCCATAAAAGCATTCAAGCTGGGCAATGATCAGGATCATGGGCGCGGTCATCACCAACGCCGGCACCAACATCATTCCGATATACCGGACATTGGCTGACAGGAGGCCCCGTTGGGCTTGCCAGACGAGCAGCGGTTCGTCGACAAACAACCGCATCTCGTACAAGTGGGCTTGTAGCCTGGCTTTGACTTTTCGGATGGCCTCCTGGTTGGAAGTTCGCCGGAACACCCAGAGCATCCCAATCCCTACCAGTACACTCAGCGGAACCAGGCTCAGCATGGGGTTATGGCCGCTGAAGGGCCAGAGCATTTCCCCCATGAGTGCGCTCATGATTCTGCGTTCTATCTCCATTTATTTCGCGCTTACTCGAGGTACCCGAGACCCTTCAGTTTCTTGACGATATCCGCGTCCGATTCGGCGTCTTCCAGCTTGGCGAGCTCCCTCTCCAGAACGTGCTCGACAAATTCTTCTGGTGAGGAATAGCCGGCCGCTTCGCTGCACCGTTTAACACGCAGCCAAGTCTTCTTTTTCAGTTTGATCGCGGTATTGAACATAAGGACCTCAATAGATCACCTGCCCGATCATGTCGGGGGCGGGCGCGACACCAAACTCCTGCATCAAGGACACCGTCAAATCGTACAGGTGCGGATCGGCCACGCGGCTCTTGCGGTTACTGATGAGCACGCCCGGCACGAACCGCGAATCGATGCAATGATCGGCGCGCCATTCTCCAGTGTTGTCCTCCACCATCAGTCCGGGCACCGCACCGAGGGCTGTCTGCCAGGACGCGCGATAGCCCGGCATATAACCGACGATGATGTCCGGTCCTGAATCCCGCATGTTCCCGTGGAAGTCGCGATGCGTCAGGGTAAGCGAACCGATCATCTGCTTGCCGTTGTCGGGGTCGACGGCGTTTTGCAGCTTCTCGACGATCTTCCGCAATACGGCGTCCGCCTCGGCGCCCGGCGCTATGATCCCTTCGCGCTCCCGCCCCTCCAGGTTTAGGTAAAGTCCATTCAGCCCGATTGCATACGCCTGCGTTCTCGACCAGTCCACGTGAGGAAACACTTCTTCACTGCTGGTGTTCGTGGGGTCATCCAGGGTCAGGAAACCCTCTCTCATGAGCCAGTTGTTTAGGTGAACGGCTCGATCGAAAGTGGAAAACCCGTGGTCGGACATCACGATGAGAGTAGCAGAGTCGCCAATCTTTTCCCGCACCCATCCGATCGTCTGATCCACCATCTTGTAAGTGTTCAGAAGATCGTCGTCGTATTTACCCCACAGCATGTGCGAGTCCTGGTCCGTACCGAAGAAGTGGAAGAACAGGAAGCCGCCGTGAAAGTGGTCCAGCGCGTAGCGCAAGAGCTTCAAATGGTCCAGTGAAACCTGACGGCTCTGGGCAACATACTCCTCGCGGTTGAAGACTCCTTGATGAAACGCCGCCGTATCCTGTGCCATTCCCTGCGTGTAGAACAACCCAACCTCCTTAGCCAGTTGCTGGCTGTAGGAGTCCGGCGACGTGATGGGGAGTTCCGGCTCGGAAGGATCGATATTGATCGGCGAAACGTAAAGCTCGAAGTTGGGGTGCAGTTTCTTGGCGTATATCCGGAACATGCCGGCCGCGCTCTTCAGACCCGAGATCAACGGAAACCGCGCCTGAACCCAGCCCGACCACTCCCCTTGGTTCAGGACCAATCGCGCGTCGCCAACATCGAACCGCGCTGCCGCCTGGTCCGGGTCCACGTGAACCACCATCTCGACGTACGCGGGCACCTTGTCTTTCCTCAGCGGGTTGTCCGGGCCTTCAATCCGCAGCTTCACCAAATGATCCTTCAAATCGACGTGCACGATGTGGCCGCCCGGTACTGTGCGGCTCTTTTGCGAAGCTTCATCGGTGTAAAACGCGAACTCTCCGAGTGTACCCCGCAGGTCGGGAGTTCCCATTCCTGCCACCGAAAAGCCTCCCTCGCAATGGACCGGAGGAAAATTGGTCGGCATGCGGATCACCGTGGTTGGAATGTGATGCTCAGAGAGAATCTGCCAGAAAGGCTTCCCCTTTCGGAAAGAGATGACACGCCCCGACGACAGCGGCAGTTCGTACGAGCCGATGGTAATGGTCCGGCCCGCCTCGACCATCCCCATCGAAGACATTGGCGCAAGCGTCTGCGGATTGCGATGAATGAAATCGAATATCCCGTGGCCGCCCGGATCCATTCCGGTGATGAACGTCGCCCAAGCCACAGGGCTTTGGGGCGGCATTACAGTCTCCAGGTGCNTGAACTCGCCGTCATGGCGGAGCTTATCCAGGTTCGGCAGGGAATCCCAGTGGCGTCCGAGGAAGTTGGGGTCCATGCCGTCGATGCCCAACACGACCACGCTCTTGGTGGGCGAGTTCGCCTCAGATCTTCCACATCCCGTCAAGCCGAGCACCAACCCGATGAGCATCACGCCCACGGCCCATTGCAGACGCCCTTTGGTCATTCCCCCGTCCTCATGTCAAATTGAATACGGGGCGGCCTTCCATCCAGGCCGGCCGCTCCACGCCAAACAGTTCGAGCACCGTGGGCGCCATGTCTTCAATGCCCGGGTCCTGGGCCTCGATCTTGCGATTCGAAAAGAGCACTCCCGGAACCAGCACGGGGTCGACCGAATGATCGCCACTCCATGCCTTGCAGTTGTCCTCGAAAACCCTCGCTGTCACCCTGCCTACCGCGGCGTCCCACGACGTGCGGTAGCCGTCGCTGTACCCTATAATGAGGTCTGGCGCTTCAGCCAGATACGGCCCTCGGTAGAGGGCACTGCTTGCGTAGACGTTCTGAATCCCGATGGCATTCTGCTCCTCGTCCCTGAGATTGGTGAGCTTCCGGATCAGTTCCTGCTTGAGGGCCTCGGCTTCCGCTCCCGATTTCACCGTGCCCTGTGCTTCGCGACCCTTCAGATTAAGGTATAGACCGCCGAGACCTAGCGTGTAGGCGCGCGTACGACCCCAATCCACTCCCTTGAAATATCGGCCGCTCTCGGTGGCGCCATTTTCGAGCTCCAGATAACCATTGTCCCGCAACCACGCATTCAGGTTGATACCCCGGCGGAAGGAAGCGAATCCATGGTCGGATAACACGAAAACAACCGTGTCAGGATCGACGTGCTCGAGCGCCAGCCCAACCAGTTTGTCTACCCGTTGATAGAGGTCCTCGATGGTGTGGGCATAAGGGCTCGTGCCGTCGGCAGCGCCGCTTAGGTATCGGTAAAACATGTGCTGCACGCGGTCGCTGGTATCAAAGACGCAGGCCACAACGCCACGACGAGTTTTCTCCAGAGCGTTTCGGAACATGGCCTCGCGCTCCGTCATCAGCAGATAGGATTGTTCGAGAAACTCGCCGTCACTGATGACGCCCTCGTTCAGCGCCCAGGTGTCCTCGGCCATACCCAGGGTGGAATAGGTGCCGAGCGCCTTGGCAAGATAGGCGGCGTAATACGACGGGTGGCTGATCGGCAGCGCCGGTTTTTCCGGGTCGATTTGAATCGGAGAAACGTAAAGCGAGAAATGGGGATCGCTCTCGGTCACCAGAAACCGCGCGATGCCGTTTACGTTGATGCCGAGCGCCGCCCTGAACTTCAGCTTTACCCACGGCGTGTATGTTCCCGGTACCAGCGGGTGAGAGACATCCTGAATATCGAGCACCGGGCCGTTTCGTTCGATTCGGATACGAAACGGAATTGCCAGGGGGCCGCCGTTCTCATGCAGAATGTCTTCCGGGCCTTCCAACGACCCTTCCAGACCGTCGGCGGTCCGCTTCAACGGGTATCGGCTACCGCTTTCGAAAGTGGCCTCGCCCACGCGGGTGGTGAACTGGGAAAAGCTACCTTGCGTGCCTCGGAGGTCGGGAGTGGACATCGCCGAAAGCAGTCTGCCGTTGAACTTGTCGGGGGGGAANGTAATGGGTACCCGAATGATGGTGGACCCGATCTGTTGTTTCCCGAGCAGGGTCCAAAAGGGCACACTCTTGCGCCTCATCTCCACATGTGACCCCGAAAGTGGAATGCGCAGGCGCCCCAACTTCAGAACCCGCTCCGGTGGGTAGACCTTCGCCGCCGCCAACTCCGGAACGTAACTCTTCATGTTCCGATTCAGAAAATCGAAGATATTGTGCTTGGCGGGATTCACGCCCGTGGCGAAGGTAGACCACGCCACCGGGGAAAGCGCCGGGAAGGTGGTCCGGAGCCGCGAATACGAACCTTGCTCCTTGAGCCGCGAAAGGTTCGGCAGCTTGCCTTCAGCCATGAACCGCTCCGCGAGCCTCGGATCCAGGCCGTCCAATCCCAGAAAGATAACCTTCTTCACGTGGGCCTTGCGGAAGCCGCCGCGGCGGCGCACCAGCCGCCATGCCATCCGGATGGGCCACGAAAGGAGCGAAAAAAAATTGAGAAGGAAGCCGACCAGCAGGCTCAGGAAAGAACCCAGAAACGCGAATCCGGCGCCAGGACCCACATAACAAAGCAGCACGCCATTCGAGTGTCCGTGATGCGTCAGCAGGTAGATGGCGCAACCAAGCAGCACCGCGCCGCGGCCCAAGTCGTCACGCCTCATCGCAGCTTCCCTTCCAGGAACGGAACTTCCCAGACTTTTTCATGGTGGATGGGCCCATGCCCGAAGTATCCGTCCTCCCCGAACAGCTCTCCGTGGTCGGCGGTAATCGTGACGAACGTGTTTTTGGGGACGGTATCGAAAAGCTCCTCTACCACGCCGTCGAGGTATTTAACGGCTGCGATTTGACGCTGCCGAAGCTCTTCCAGTTTACGGTTGTCAAAGAACTTGTCCTTGCGTGTTCGCAGTTTGCCGCCCACCACCTCATCATCCAAGTGCTTGAAGACGCCGTGCACTCCGCTGATTCGCGGCCATTGGTCCGGTGGCTCATCCGGCAAAGCGTAGGGATAGTGCGTCTCCCCCACGTTCAAGAGGAAGAAATTGGGCTGCTCCCCCGAAAACTTCATCTGCCGGACCATGGCCCGCATGTCGTTGTGCTTCTCCATGAGCTTATAGCTGTCAAAGCCCGTGTTGAGGATCGTCTTCGGGTTCAGAACGGGCAACGAAACCATCGCCTGAGTCCGGTAGCCCAGGGTGTCATTCAGGAAAGTCGGCAGGAACAACTTCGGGACGAGCGATTTGAATTCGATATTCTTGCAGCCAAGGCGCTCGTTAAATTTTAGGATATCCTTCTTGTAGTACTCCGAAGCGTACACGTGCCGGGGACTGGTATGCGGCATCAGTCCGATCAACAGGTTGTAATGTGAAGGAGACGTCCAGGAAGCATAGGACCAGCGTTTTTGGACCTTTCCTAACTTCTTGATAGTGCGGGGCCGGGCGCGCATGAAGGAGTCGTAGCGGCAACTATCGAACACCACGAGAACGTAGTTGTTACGCACGGACCTTGAAGAAACCGTCATCAATTTGTGTTCCTTGGACGAGTGTTCAACGTCAATGAGCGCGCCACCAAAATGATACAACACCGTCAGTCCGTCCTAGCCGTCGAAAACAGATTCCGCGTATTCACGGTCATAGGACCTACTTCCTACAGCACCTCCCTGTGGCTCGCGCTATTGCACATAGCCGAGCGCTCTCAGCCGCTCCAGGCTGCGCTTGTCCAGGTCAAGAGGTCGATGCTGCTCGAGCCCGCGCGGAGCCGTGGCGGCCCAGGCAGATAGCCGATCTGCAAGTGCTGCTGTGCGAGGGTCGTCCGTTCGGTACTGGTTGCACGTTTCGCCGGGGTCGGCCGCCAAGTCGTAGAGTTCGGGGGAACCTTGACTCCAGGTGATCAATTCCGAGCCGCCGGCATAGATGCCCTGCCGGACGCCCCGAAACCTCCGATTCAACGAAGGCACCAAGGGACCTGCGATGGCGTAGCTGTAGACAACATCGGAATCTTCGGTGCGGGGAAAACGCAAGCTCTTCCCCTGCACCCCGGTCGGCAGGGCACACGCCACAACGTCCAGGATTGTAGGCATGATATCAACTTGGCTTACCAGGGCATCTACTTGGTGTGATTCGCGCTGACCGGGGTATTTGATCAGGAGCGGCACGTGCACGTGGGTCTGGTAAACGGAGCCTACCGCATGGTCGATGAGGTCATGCTCGCCCAATCCCTCACCATGATCTCCAACGATAATGATCATTGAGTCATCGTATAACCCCAATTCACGCAATCGGGCCAACAGGTTTCCTATCTCTTCATCCTCACATGCAATTGCGCCGTCGTATTGGGAAACGAGGTCAGCCCTTTCCGCCGCGCTGAGGTGGCGCTCGCCTCTGTGCACGGCCTGCGCCACCTCCCGAAAGTCGCTGATCTTGAAATGCCGATCACGACCAGGGAACCGGGTGCTAAACCGGTGTTGAAGCACGTAGGGTCGGTGCGCGTCCATGTAGTTGAGGAAAAGGAAAAGAGGCCCGGTATGCCTGGCCTCCTCTAGCAGGGCAAATGCGCGCCGGTTGATGTCCGCCGCACGGAGGGTTAGCGCTTCAAAAGCATCCGTATCTATGGCGAGGCTCAAGAGACGCCGGGCAGCTTCACGAATGTAGAACGGCTCGTCGAGGGGGACGGCCAACGGTACCGGCCTGCGTCGGTCGTAAGCCGCAAAGCCCCGGGCAAACCCCAGCGAAGGCGCAAGATTATCCCAATTCGCAACCACGGCCACCGTGGAATAGCCGTTGGAACGCAACACCTGCGCCAGAGTGGCACAATGCAGAGCTATAGGGCGGCCGAATGGATACGCTGGCGGCGCGAAATCTGCGCCATGCCAGAGCGGGTAGAGCCCTGTGAATAGCGACGCATGCGTCGGCACCGTCCAGTCTGAAGTCGCTATGGCGCGCCTGTAAATTGTCGCCCCGCGCACGAAATCCCTCAGGTGCGGCGTCGTATCGCGTTCGTATCCGTAAACGGACAGATGATCGGCCCGGACCGTGTCCATTACGATCAACACCACATTGCTTTTCACAGAAGAAGCCTTCATTCCAGCAGGCCGGCCCACATGAACCCGGGGAGTTATTCCTGAAAGTACGACACCAAGCAGCAAGATTGCCATCCCTGCCAGAACGCCCCACCGCCCGACTCTCCCTCTCCGATAGAATCTCTCACGATGCCACAAGGCTGACAAGGCGAGAGTTAGCCCTAGCGCCGCCAAAGACACTCCCATCTTGAGAACCTTCGAATGCTGAGGCAGAGCTTCGCGACTGACGTATGAGGGGATGAGGAGCAGCAGAGTTACCGTCCAGGGGTTTGCCAGAAACGCCGTGCTCTCCAGCCAAGGACGCGAGGCCAGGGCTCCGGCAAATAATGCCGCAAGCGTAACTGCAATTGCCAAGGACACCCGTTCGGACGAGTGCAGCGGCCAGGCCGAGATCAGATTAGCCGCGAACGCTGCAGTTATCGTCAGGACCGCAATAATCTCCTGCGCCTTCGTGAAACTGCTGTCCCTATGCCGTCCGACCCACGTCAGTAGCGCGCCACTGCCGCTCCCAACAATCAGTCCAATAAGCGCGTATACACCGAAGAGCAGGGCGATGGCCGACCACTGCCATCCCAGTACTGTGGTGCCGGGCTCCAGTAACGCGGGAACAGTGCATGTCAACACGAACTCGACTATCCCGTAGACCAGCCACGCCCAGAGCTCACACCCTGCGCCAGCAAGGACGTTACGCATTATCGGGAGTCTCCTGCTCAATACGCCCACCTCCTGGTCCAAGTCCATCGCCAAGTATTCTCGCTCCATCAACCAACCTCTGCCCCTCAGAACACGCGACCCGTCAAAAAGGAGAGCTGTGGCAACCGGCATGAAGCGTCTCATTTAGTTGCCGAGCCATACACCAAGTCAGTCCAGCCGGGACTTCCACGTTGGCGTCCTAAGCCACAGTATAGACCCTCCCGGCTCGTTCGTAGACCGCAATTCCACAGTCCGGTCGCCAGCACACTCCATCCAGCAGCCGGATGTGCAGCCTTCACACCCGCATGAGTATTGATGACGGCGACCATTTGAAGCTTCGGATTGCAGCTAAAATGGAGACGTTGGTCGAAATCTTCCCGACGCACTTAACTGGTCTTGTCTTCCCGTCCCCTTTCTCCTTATCGGATTGCGTATTCACCTCAGAGTAAGAGTCCGCAGGAAAGAAGGACAAGGTCGCATTCAGGCCGATGCGGCGCCCCGGCTGACTTTCCCAATAGCCACTTACCCTGCCGAGTCTACGGAACCCTTCTCTAGTGCGGTCCCGCTGCTCTGATCTTCCTCGGATTCCTTTTTCACCTTGGCGTACCGGTCGACGGAAAAGAAGGACAAGGTCGGATTCAGGCCGATGCCGGCGCCCCGGCTGATCTTCAGTATGGTGACTTCGCTAGCCTTTTCCACGGGACTCTTCTCCAGCGAAATGCCGCTGATCTTGAACTTCGAGAGTTGCGGCAGACACAGAGCCGCCAGCATGAACATCAGCGATCCGAACGTGAGGGCGACATAATACTTCACATCGTTGAGCCGTCCGCCGCGGAAAAAGCTGAACTGAGTGACCAGCAAGACTATCAAGGACAAAGCCACCAGAACCCAGGGGCCGGCATCCTCTAAAAACGTAGCCGGCGATTGACTGGACTTGTCCTTGAGCTTGTCCAGCGCCCGTTTGGCTCTCAGATACTCGGGGTCGCCGGCCGTGCACCCGGCTTTCTTGCACCTGTTCAGGCAGGATTGAAAATCGTTCCCCACATCCTGGATAAGCTTTCTCTTCCTCGCCCAACGTCGGAGGCTCGGCCCGTGATCTTTGGCTTGCTCAGCCTGATAAAGCTTGACCCGGGTATAACCTCGGGAATAGCAGACCGCGGCCAGCTCTTTTTCTCGCAGCACCTTCGAAGCCTCGCCGCTCGCGGAAAGCGCCACCGCCGCGTTAAAGTTCTCGATCGCCTCCTCGTACAGGTCGGTCTCGCCGTCTTCACCCATGGCCGTGTAGACTTCTCCCAATCCAATCTTGGACTCGACGTGCTGCGGAGCAACCGCCAGAATGTTTTGGTACTCCGATTCGGCCTTATCGACCCGGTTGGCCTTGAGATAGGCGCCGGCGAGGTAGGCTCGGGCTTTGAGGTTGTCCGGGTCGCGCCGGCAAGCCTCCTGAAAGTACTTCACCGCTCTTTCGAAGTTCTCCGTCCGCATCCCCAAAACCCCCAAATTGATGCAGACGTCCGGGGAGTCACCCTGCGGGTCGAGCTCCCGCGCCTTCACCAGGTCTTCTTCTGCTTCCTTGTAGTCCTCCATCAGAAGTTCGAGCTCGCCTCTTTGCAGGTGGTAGTCTGCCTGCTCGGATTCTTTCAGTTGGTCGGCCAGCAGACGCCGCGCCTCGACGTAAGTCTCCCGCGCCTTCCAATACGCCCCCGCTCGATCCTGCGCGTTGTCCCGCTGGGCCAGGTAGAGGTTAACTTGACCGATCCGAATTCCGATGTGGTCCGGTTTGAGTTTAAGGCCGTCTTTGTAAGCAGCCTCCGCTTCCTCAAACTGCCAGAATATCTGGTGCAGCAGGGTACCGTAGTATTGGAACAGGTCGGCGTCCTGAGACGGGCCGTCTTTGGCCTTGGCGCGCTCATAGGCGTCACACGCATTCTTCCATTCGTGCCAGGCGTCCTTGTATTTCCCTTGGCCCCACAGGTAGGAGGCGACGTTGTGGTATGCGTAGGCATAATCACGGTCCAGTTCGATGGCCTTCCGTTGCTTGGCAATCGCCTCTGCATAGCATCGCTGATTGGCGAGGGCGGCTCCCCACCCGAAGTAGGCATAGGCGCGAATCGGCTTGAGCTCCACCTCCGCTTCGGGCTCGACCCGGGTTCCCGGCGGGTCTTGAGTAGCTTTCTCGTATTGTTTGGCCGCCTCCACGTACTGCTTCAGCGAGTGGTGGGCGCTGCCCCACCAATAGTAAAGAGTGGCGATTGCAGCCGGGTTCGAAGTGTCAGGACAGCTCCTGGCATGGCGGAATCGGTCGATGGCGTCCTTGTGTTTTTGGAGGTAACAAAGTGCCACACCGCAATTGAGGTAGGCGTAGAATTCGTCCTGGATGTCGATCGCTCGTTGATATTTGAGAATGGCCTCGTCGTACTTTCTCAGAGCATACAGCGCATTGCCCCAGGAGGTGTAGGCATTGGCCCGATCTTCCTCCTTCAATCCCTCGATGTTCGCCTGGAGTCTCCGGGTCAGGCTTTCCCGGTCGATCTGGCTGATCTGAGCGAGCCTGGCCACCAGATCGTCGAATCTTGCGGATTTCGCGTCCAGGCGCATCCCCTCCAGGTACCGGTCGGCAGCTTCCTTGTACGTTCGTTCCGCTTGTGCCGCTTCACGTTGAGTCTTCCCCAGCTCGCTCAGGGCGTCGCCCCAATTGTTGTAGGCCCGCACATAGTCTGGTTTGAGTGCCGTCGCCTGACGATAGTGATCCGCGGCCTCCAGATGTCGGTTCAGGCGCTGGAGAGACAGCCCCCAATTGTTGTGCGCGTCGGCAGCAATCTCAGGGAACTGCACGGCCCGCTCGAACTGGACAAGCGAGTCCTCGTATCGTTCCAGGTAGAACGCAGCCAAACCCCAACCATTGTACGCCCCGCCAATTCGCGGGTTCTCTTTCGTGGCCCGCTCGTATTTCTCGATGGCTTCCCGGTACCGCTTCAGGCGTAGGAGAGAGTTGCCCCAGTTGAAGTAGGCAGTGGAGAAATGGGGATCGATCTCCGTGGCCGTGCGGTAACATTCGATCGCCTGGTCTTCTTTCCTCTGGGCCGCGAACGCAGCGCCCAGGTTGCTGTGGGCTTCGACGTACTTGGGATTGATGCTTGTCGCTTGGCGGAAACACTCGATCGCTTGATCGTATTGCTTCTGGTCGGCGAGCGCATTGCCCAGGTTGTTGTGGGCTTCGGCGTAGCTTGGGTTGATCCTAATCGCGTGGCGGTAACACTCGATCGCCTGGTCATATTTCTGCTGGGCAGCGAGCGCAAGGCCCATGTTGTTGTAGGCCGAGGCGTAGTTCGGATTGATCCTTGTCGCCTGGCGGTAACACTCGATCGCCTCATCGTATCGCTTCTGGGCGGCAAGCGCATTGCCCATGGCGTTGTGCGCTTCGGTGTAGTTGGGATTGATCCTTGTCGCCTGTCGATAACACTCAATTGCCTGATCCCATTCCTGCAGGGCAACGAGCGCGATTCCCATGGCGTGGTGGACGACGGCGTCGTTCGGGGCAATCTTCACGGCCTGCCGAAGCTTGTCAACCGCCTCCGGGTACTTGCCAACAAAGTAGAGCGCTACCCCCCAATAGTGCCAGGCGATGGCATTCTTGGCGTCAATCTCTTTGGCATCCAAGGCGCGCTGGAACTCTTCGATAGCCTTGGACGCCTCGTCCGCGTCGACCAGAGCGATCGCGGATTGCAGGTGACTTGGGGTGGTCGTTTCCGTTGCCATACTTTAGTCCTCTAGCCCCGATAGGCTATCTGGCTTCACCATGCTTTCTGGGCGGCCCGGATAACTCGTTCATCGGCCCAGATGCTGCTCCCTGCGCGACGACTCGACCGTACTATACACCCGCCGCCCCCTGCATACAACGCTCAGAAGGGCTGAAGAAATCGGAAGAACAAAAGAGTTTCTCGCCAAGGCACAAAGGTTCGCAAAGCAAACAACGAAGTTCTTCTTTGCGACTCTTCGCTGCTTTGCGACTTTGCGAGAAACTTCTCATTTCTTCACAGCCTCTCAGCCCATGCTTCAGGGCACGCACATAAGATGCGGTCATGCGGAACGACGATAGGCTGCTCCTATCTTCTCCCGGCAATCTTAGGTCTCCACGCCAGCCAAGTTGCAGCAAATGCAGCATCGATCGCTCGGAAAAGCCCGGTTGTGACGCCAGTCACAACCGGGCGTGACGCCAGTCATATAACCGCCGAACCGCTGGGGGCTACTTTACTGCTGAAGGCGCGGAGCCTCGGTTTCTCGCGGCCGACCAGCGTCCTTCGCCCCAGTGGAGGTGCGATTATGTCTGCCAAGTATATCGTCGGAGCGCTCATCTTTTTCTCTGGCCTGGGCATTTTCTGGGCGCAAGAGGCGCAAAAGCCCACCGCATTGCCGCCGCCGCAAAGCCCTCATAGTTACAAGATCACACCTGAGGAATCGGCGCGCAAGAACCCGGTGAAGTTCACCGAGAACTCGGTGGCACGAGGCAAGAAAATCTACTCGTCGCAATGCACGATGTGCCACGGGCAGAATGCCGACGGCAAGGGCGACGCCGTAGCGGAGATGAACATCACGCCGCCTGACTTCACCAAGCCGGACACGCTGAAGGACCGCACCGATGGCGACCTCTTTGCGATCCTCTCCCAGGGCTCCGGCAACATGCCCGGACAGCAAGACCGCATGAAGGAAAAGCAGAAGTGGGACCTGATCAACTTCCTGCGCGCCACCAGCGGCAAGGTGCCGGCGAAATCCACCGGGCCCGAGCCTGACGAGAATATCGTCACTGTGCCCCAGAACTGATGATTGCCGAGAAGGAGTCAGGAGTCAGGAGTCAGAATGAAGCGTCTTTCGTTCATCATTCATCATTCATAATTCATCATTCGCCTTCTGACTCCTGACTCCTGACTCCTGTCTTTCCCCTCACCCACACTTCTTGAATCGCGGGCTGGCAGCCAGGAGCCCGCGATAGATGGCCGCATCACGCAGCACCGCCTTCACGTAAATCCGCGTCTCCCCGAACGGAATCGTCTCCACAAACTCCTCCGCATCGTCGGGAAAACCGCGCGCCAGCCACTCCTTCACCCGGAAATCGCCGGCGTTGTAAGCCGCCATGGCCTCACCCAGGTTCCCGTGGAACTCCTTGATCAAGCCGCGCAGAAAACGGCAACTGAGGCGGATGTTGTACGCGGGATCGTAAAGCTGCCGTGCGACCACCTGCTTCGACGGCCGTCCCTTTCGGCTCCGAACTCCCGGCTTCCCCGGCTTGATTTGGCCGCTCGCCACTGGCGGGCTCTCGAGCACGGCCGTGCCGGGCAGCATCTGCATCAGGCCGCGAGCGTTGGCGCGCGACGTGGCGTGGGGGTCGAACCCCGACTCCTGCCGAATCAGTCCCATCACCAGGTAGGGATCGAGGCCGTTAGCCCGCGCCTGCTGTTTAACGATCCCCCAGTAGGGGCGAGGGTAGAGCAGCGCCCAGATCTCTTCCGGCAGGGCTTCAAATCTGAAGTCGGAATAGTCCGGCTCCAGGTCGCGCGCCGCGTAGATGGCCTCCTGGGTATCGCCCTGCTCCGCCTCGAAGCGGCTGAACGCGTAGCGAAGCTCGGCCGAGGTCGGGCGCTCCGCCAGCATCGCCCGCAGGTAGGACTCTGCTAGGCTATTAAGATTCAAAGCATGGAGCGTCTGGAAGCGGTCCCGCCATGCGGGGGCGTCGGAGGAAGCGCCGGCCACAACGGCGCAAAGTGCCCCCGTGGACGCGGGCGGCGACAAGGTTTCCGCCAGCCGGGAGGGCAGCGCTGCCTCGCGTCCGCTATCTCCCGCCGGGCCCGCCGTCGCATCCTGGTGACCCTTCAGGCGCTTTAGACGCTCCCCGGCCTCGCCCGCGTAATAGCCCTGCGTGAACCGCTGGCGCACCAACTGATAGAAGCTGCGGGCTTCGGCGTTCTCGCCCCGCTCTTCCTCCAGGCGGCCCAGCCAGTAGATGGCGGCGGCGTTCTGGGCAGACGTCGGGTAGCGGGTGACGTGATCGGTGAAGTCCTGCTTCGCCCGATCCAGCTCCTTCTCCAGATAGGCCATCCAGGCGGCCCGCCAGCTCGCGTCGCGGCCCGAGGAAGAGTCGGGAAAAGCGGCGGCGAGGTCCTGATCGTAGCGGGCGGCAGTAGCCCAGTTGCCTTGCCTAGCGAAGAATCCCGCCGCGGCCGACAAGGCGGAGGCGCGCAAGGGCGATTGCGGATGGCGCGCGGACAACTCATCGAGCGTGCGGGCGAGGGCGGTGGCATCATTGAGTCGCTCGTAAGCATCGGCCAGCGCCGCCAGGCGTTCGGCGTCGGCTTCCGGCTGGCTGAGGCGGGCTCCTTCCAGCGCCTCGGCCGCTTCGTGGGCTTGCTTCAATTGCAACATGCATTGGGCGCGCCGCACTTGCCACAGCTCCGCCCGCGGGCTTGGCGGCCGCTGGCTCGCCAGTGCCTCGTATTCGCGGAGGGCCTCCTGGTAGCGCGCGTGCCGGTAGAGCGCTTCCGGACGCCCTGCCTGCATCGTTTCGCTCGCCGCCGGGAACCCGGTGCCCAGGTGTTGCTTGACTTGCGCCAACAGTTCCTGCGCGGCGCCCGCCTCCGGCGATGCCGGATGTTTGTAGTAGATCTCCTGATCGGTTCGAGCGGCTTCTTCCCACTTCTTCGCCTTAGCCTGCGCTTCCGCCAGCAGGAGCAGGTGGGCCGGCTCCTGGTGCAGGCGCGAATCCGTGGCCAGCGTCTGAATAGCCCGGTCAGGTTGCCCTGCGTCGATCGCGGCTTGCGCGAGCAGAGCGAGCGCCTGGTGCCGCAGCGGACTCTCCGGGTAGCGCGCGGCGAAACCATCGAGCGGAGCGAGGGCCTCAGTCGGCTCATGCCCTTGTACCGCCGCGGCCGCCCGGTAGAACTCGGCGTAATCCTCTAGGATGAACTTCGTCGCTGCCGCCGTTTGCAGGTCCTTCACGGCGGCCGGGTATTGGGCCGCCTCGTATTCCCGGTAACCCAGCAGGAAGTAGGCTCTGCCCCGCTGTTCCGGGTCCTTCAGGGATTCCGCTTGACGGCGCAACTCGAGCAGCGTCTTGGCCGAGACCTTTCCCTCGCCCGATCGCTTGCCAAGGG
>JGI26339J46600_10000081_pt1 | contig 31114 bp, 22 predicted proteins | sample BogFormECP12_OM1_FD_46600 | JGI IMG/M metagenome (IMG submission 46600) | reverse complement strand
GAGTCGGAACGCGAGGAGTCGCAAGCCACCTTCCACAACCTCTTCCTGCACATTCACAGCGTGCGCGTTCATTTGCGCACTTTGCGGCCCACGCTCACGTTCGGGCTGGGGCTGATGGCGGCCGCCGGATTCCTACTCACACTCGTCACTGGCATTCTCCTGATGGTGTACTACAAACCCTCCACGGACCTCGCCTACCAATCCATCAAGGACATTCATTTCACGGTTTCCACCGGCCGCTTCATTCGCAACATTCATCGTTGGGCGGCGCAGTTGATGGTGCTGACGGTCCTGCTTCACATGGCGCGCGTTTTCTTTACCGCCAGCTACAAGAAGCCCCGTGAATTCAACTGGCTGGTCGGCCTCGGATTACTGGTGATCACGCTGGCGTTGAGCTTTACCGGATACCTCTTGCCTTGGGATCAGTTGGCCTACTGGGCCATCACCATCGGCTCGAACATCGCGAACTCGCCGCGGGAGTTAACGGACGCGCTTGGCGTCACGAAGTGGATGGACCCCGGAGGCTTCCAGAAGCGGCTTTTATTGGGTGCCAACTACGTGGGTCAGGACGCTTTGATTCGCTTTTACGTGCTGCATGTGTTCCTCCTGCCTTTGGCGCTGGTCACGTTGATGAGCGTGCATTTCTGGCGAATTCGCAAAGATGGCGGCCTGGCCAGACCCGAAGATGCGCCGGGAGGCTTGGCCGAGTGGGGCGGCGAGCCGCGAGCGGTTTTCGAGCCTCTGGCGACCAAGACCTACGGCCTCATGGCGCTCGTGAAGGGCAAACGGCCGCCCGTGAATCGAGGCCCAGAGAATACGGTGATGAGCTGGCCGCACCTCTTCTGGGCGGAACTTGCGGTCTTCATGGTTACCGTGGCGGTGACTCTGATTCTCTCCTTCTATTTTGACGCCCCCTTAAAGGAGCTGGCCAATCCTGCGATTCCGGAAAATCCGGCTAAGGCGCCTTGGTATTTTCTCGGAATTCAGGAGCTGGTTTCCTATTCCGCGTTCACGGGCGGACTGCTGATTCCGGTGATCGTGCTGGCGGGGTTGGCACTGATCCCCTTCCTGGACCGTCGCGCCGGTGGCGAGGGGGTGTGGTTCGGCAGTTCGGGCGAGAGAACGATGTTCACGCAGTCCCTGGCCTTTTCCGCCGTGGTGACGGTGGGCATGCTGGTGTTTACGGTGAACTACGGCTGGTTGCGGAACTGGTTCCCCAGTATTCATCAGCTCTGGATCATCGCGATTAATCCCGGGTCGCTGCTAGTGGTCATTTTCGCCGTGTGGTCGATTCTCGTGCTCATGCGAAAGGACTCCGTGCGACTGGCGGCCGTTTCGCTGTTCACGAGTTTCCTGGTGAGCTTCACGATTCTGACCTACTTCGCCATTGTTCACCGCGGACCCAACTGGAAGTTCTACTGGTGGCCGTCCCAGTGGCCGCTGCACTAGAAGGGAACAACATGAAAGACCCTTCACGCCTGTATCGCTGGATATTGCTCGGAGCGAGCGTCGCCACCACCGCTTACCTCATCGGCGCGGCTGTCCATGAAAACTACCTCGAGCAGTGGCGGGGCATCCAGAACGAGTATCGCGAAATCCTGCGCGCCAAGGCCACGGACGCTCGCGGCCGCGAACTGCTCGCCAAGTTTCGCATCGAGCTGAAGCAGGCCAGCGTCCCCGGGCTGAACGCCGTGGATCGCTGCGTCACCTGCCACAACGGGATCGATGACCCACGCATGACGGATGTGCCCCAGCCGCACAGGGCCCATCCCGGACACATCCTTGACAGGCATCCCGTTGACCGCTTCGGCTGCACCGTTTGTCATCACGGACAGGGGGCCGCCACCAATTTCCGCGACGCCAAGGCGGAGGACGTTTTCTGGGATTACCCGCTCCTGCCGCCGGAGATGACCGAGGCCACCTGCGCGACATGTCATGACCCGGACAAACTTCCGGCGGAGCAAGTTCCCCTCCTCCGCGAGGGCAAGAGGCTCTACGCGGAGAAGGGGTGCGGGGCGTGTCACAAATTGGGCGGGCGCGGCGGCACGCTGGGACCGTCGCTGGAAAGCGAAGGCGCCAAGACACGTCACGAGCTCATCATGAGCAACCTCGCGCCGCCGTACACGACGTGGCACTGGCAGGAGGTGCACTTCCGCGACCCGGGAGGCATCGTCCCCGCCAGCCAGATGCGCAATCCCACCGTGATCCCATCGGGAGCGTTGGCCCTGACGGTCTACATGCTTTCGCAATGGAAGCGTGACATCCCGGAAAGTTACCTCGCGCCCGATAAGATCGAGCAGAAATTCCAGGCGCTGCACCCGACGCCGCTTTCAGGGGAGCAGGTTTACCAGCAGTATTGCTCCGCCTGTCACGGAAATGGCGCCTACAGCCGCTGGGATAAGAAATTTAACCGTTTCGTTCCCGCCATCCGCGGCGCGGTTCTGGTTGCTTCGGCAAATCTCGATTACTTCGTGACCAACATTTCTCAGGGTCGCCCCGGAACTCAGATGCCGGCCTGGCAACAACATGCCGGCGGACTGATGCCCGCGGAGGTCAATGCCGTGGCGGAATACTTGCGCGGCGGAGTTCCTGCCCCCCAGGCTCTCCAATTACTGAACCTGCGTGGTGATTCAACACGTGGTGGGAGTCTGTTTCTTAAGAACTGCGCTGGTTGTCACGGCGTGACGGGCCGGGGTGGCATTGCGCCGGAGGTCGGCAACCCGGTTTTCCAGCAGGCCGCCAGCGATGGATTCATCATCCGCACCATTCGCTTCGGGAGAATTGGGACCGCGATGCCAGCCTTCCAGCGCGCCGAGTCGCCGGTGTTGAGCGAGCAGGATATTGCCGACCTGCTCGCCTGCCTGCGTGGCTTTGCGGCGACGCCCCATGCCCCCGCCGCGCCAATCGCCCATCCACCGCTTTCTTCGGGAGCCCAGCCATGAGCGAAAAGAAACCACCGCAAAAGTGGTCACGCCGAAACTTCATCCGGACGGCGGCGTCGGCTGCGGCCGTGCTGGCTGTGCCCGGGTGTTCACGCCAGGAAAAGCCGGTGCTCACCACGTTCACGGGTGACTTCGACCCGTTGCGCACGTATCCCTATCGTGGCTGGGAGGACTTCTACCGCAAGATCTGGACGTGGGACAAGGTGGTGCGGTCGACGCACTCGGCGAACTGCACCGGCTCCTGTTCGTGGAAAGTGTATGTGCGCAACGGCGTCATGGTGCGCGAAGAGCAGGCGGCCGACTATCCCCGAATCAACACGGAGCTCCCCGACTACAATCCGCGTGGCTGCCAGAAGGGCGGGTGCTTCGTCGAATACGTCTACTCACCACAGAGACTGCGGTATCCCTTGATTCGCACGGGCGAGCGCGGCGAAGGGAAGTGGCGTCGCGCGAGCTGGGACGAAGCCCTGACCCTGGTGGCGGAAAAGCTGCTCGACAATATCTACAACCATGGTCCCGACACCAACACGTTTTTCAGCGTGATCCCGGCGATGAGCCCGGTGAGTTTCTGCGCTGGCTCACGGCTGGCCCACTACATCGGCGGCGTATTCCTGTCATTCTACGACTGGTATTGCGACTTGCCTCCCGGCGAGCCTTTGACCTGGGGAGTGCAGACGGAAGCTTGCGAGTGCGCGGACTGGTTTAACTCCCAGTACATCATCCTGTGGGGATCGAATATTTCGCAGACGCGTATTCCCGACGCGCACTTCGCCTGGGAGGCCCGGTACAACGGCGCCAAGATCGTCTGCATCTCGCCCGATTACAACTCCAGCGCCGTCCACGCCGACCACTACATGCAGATCAATCCCGGCACGGATGGGATTCTCGCCTTAGGTGTCGCGAAACAGCTCATCGACCAAAATCTGATCGACGTTCCCTATGTCAAGGAGCAGACGGACCTGGCACTTCTGGTGGTGAACGAGTCAAAACGTTTTCTGCGCGAAACGGATCTGAAAGCGGGCGGCAAGGAAGACGTTTTCTACTTGTGGGACAGCAAGCAAAACAAGGCTGTGCCAACTCCTGGTTCCATGGGCTCAGGCGCAAAGACGCTTCAACTCGGTGGGGTTGATCCCGCGCTGACCGGCACCTTCGAGGTTCATCTCGCCAACGGCAAGACCGCGACCGTGACCACGGTGTTCGAACTGTTGAAGCAAGAGCTCGCGCCCTACACGCTCGAGGCCGTTGCCAAGCGGACTGGCCTGCCAGCGCACGAAATCGAACTCTTCGCCCACGAACTCGGCACCCGCAAGCCGGCGATGATCATCCACGGTGCGGGAACGAACCATTGGTTTCACAACGATCTGGTCAACCGGTCGTTCATTCTGCTGGTGGCGCTGACCGGGAATGTGGGCAAGAACGGCGGCGGTTTCAACCACTACGTGGGGCAGGAACGGGTCTGGCCCGAGAAGGGCTTCTTTAAGCTCGCTTTTCCGGAGGACCGCAAGAAGCAGCGGTTTCAGAACACCACTCTGTGGAGCTACGTTCACTCGTCCAGCAAAGATCCTCACCAGTACAACGGCAAGCCGGTGGAGTGGTACATCCAGGAGTCGGTCAAGAACGGCTGGATGCCGCTTTGGCCGAAAGACGGCCGCAAACCGCGTGCCCTCATCGTTTGGCGCGCCAACTATCTGAACCAGGCGAAAGGAAACGAGATTCTGCTGTCATCGCTCTGGCGCGATCTCGACCTGATCGTAGACATCAACTATCGCATGGACACGACGGCGCTCTACTCCGACGTGGTGCTGCCCGCCGCTTCGTATTACGAGAAGGTGGACCTGAACACCACCGACTGCCACAGCTACATTCATCCCTTCGGCAAGGCTCTGCCTCCGCTATTCGAAAGCAAGACCGATTGGGACATCTTCCACGCCCTGGCGGAAAAGATCGCGGAGGTCGCCAAGAAGAAAAACCTCCAGCCCTTTATGGACAAGGCGTTCGAGTGGAATCGCGACTTCACCCTGCTTCCGCACCACTGGACGAGCCAGGGAACGCTCAACACCGACGAGCAGGCGGCGAACTTCATCCTTGCTAACGCCGAAGAAACCAAGGGCATGACTTACCAGCAGCTTCAGCAGAAGCCGCACCGGTTCATCGCCACCGATCCGGAATCCTGGAACAGCGACCTCGAGCCAGGCGTCGCCTACACGCCCTTCACGCACCAGGTCGCCAAGAAGCGCCCGTGGCGAACGCTGACCGGGCGCCAGCAGTTCTACATCGATCATCCCTGGTATATCGAGCTGGGCGAGGCGCTGCCCACCTTCAAGGAGCCGATCCCGGAGAAATACCCGCTTTATTGGAACACGCCGCACGGGCGCTGGTCGATTCACTCCACCTGGCGCGACCATCGCGCCTTGCTGCGGTTGCAGCGCGGGCTGCCCATTGTCTACATGCATCCGGAGGACGCGCGCCACCGCGGGCTGCAAGACAACGATTGGGTGAAGATCTACAACGACGTTGGCCACTGCGTCTGCCGCCTGCAGATTCTGCCCGGCGAGAAACCGGGGCGCGTGACCATGTACCATGGCTGGGAGAAATTCCTGGGTTTCCAGGAGGGCGGCTGGCAGTCGCTCACCTATATCAAGATCAACCCCACACAACTGATCGGCAAATACGGACACGTCAACTTCCGCCTGAACTATTGGGGACCCACGGGTAACAACCGCGATATCAAGGTGGAAATCGTGAAGGCCAAAGTCTAGGAGCAGCCATGTCGAGACACCAATACGCGATGGTGATGGACCTGAACAAGTGCCTGGGCTGCCAGACCTGCACCATCGCCTGCAAGAAGCTCTGGACCGACCGCGACGGGACCGGCTACATATACTGGAACAATGTGGAAACCCGGCCCGGCCTGGGGTATCCACGCCAGTGGGATCGCATCGGGGGCGGCTGGAAGGACGGCGCACTGCAGCCCAGCCCGCTGCCCACCATGGACGACTACGGCCACGCCTGGGAGTACAACTACGAGCAGCGCCTCTATGAAGGCTCGCGTCAGCCGGTGATGCCCACTCCCGATCCGCAGTCGGGCGTGAACTGGGACGAAGACGTGGGCGCGCTCAATGGCGAGGATAATTACTACTTCTATCTGCCGCGCATCTGCAATCACTGCACCTACCCGGCCTGCCTGGAAGCGTGTCCGCGCAAGGCGATTTACAAGCGCGAGGAAGACGGCATCGTGGCGATCGATCAGGACCGCTGCCAGGGCTATCGCTACTGCATCAAGGCCTGCCCGTATAAGAAGATCTACTTCAACGAAGTTACCGGCAAATCGGAGAAATGCATCTTTTGCTATCCGCGACTGGAAAAGGGAGAAGTGAACGCCTGCGCCGCGCAGTGCCCCGGCCGCCTACGCTTTGTCGGCATCCTCGATGATCCCGAGTCACCCGTGCACAAACTCGTGCACCTATACCGGGTCGCGCTGCCGCTGTTCCCGGAGAAAGGCACGGGCCCCAATGTGTTCTACGTGCCGCCCTTCAACCCTCCCAAGCGGGGCAATTACGGCCAGAACATTCTGGAAGATCCGCGCCTGCCACTCGACTACCTGGTGTATTTGTTCGGCGAAGAAGTGAAGGATGTGATCGCGCGGCTGGAAGCGGACTTGAAGCAGGCACAGGAGGGCGGGCATAGCGAGGTGTTGCAGTTACTGATCGGCCGCGACGCCGAGACCCGCTACCGCGTGCGACCACAGCTTGTCCAGATCAATGGGTAGGAGACCACCATGCAAATCCCGCGATGGATCCTGGCATTGACGGTAGCGGTGACCGCATGCTCACCGGGCGTCGCAGAGACCGCCGCGAACCCGGTGGCGGGAACGAGCTTGCCGGTAGCGTCTGTCAGCGCCAGTGAAGACGCAATTCTGCGTGGCGGAAACGCCCGCTGGAGCCAGGTTGCCGCAAAGAAAATCTCGCTCAACCGCACACCGCCCCTGTTCGATACGGACGAACCCGCCACGCTGGAAATCCCCACCGCCGACGTCCGCCTGCTGCGCGCGGGCGGCAAGCTTTACGTGCAACTGAGCTGGGACGACGCCACTCGCGACACCGCCACTTTGCCGACGGTTCCTGGCACTCCTCCCGAGCAGCGTTTCCGCAAGGTCCCCACGGAAGCGGACGACCGGTTCTTCGATGCCGCCGCCGTGATGGTGCCGGTCCACCCCGGATCACCCGTCAACCCCTCGCTGCAAATGGGCGACCCCGGACACCCGGTACACATCTACTACTGGAACTCGGCGCGGGGCGCGATGCTGATGGAGGCTGCGGGCCGCGCTACCACGCGGCGGACGGGGCAGAGCTTCCCGGTGGACGCCGCCTATCAAAACCGCCAGTGGGTGGTCACTTTTGAGATGGCCGATCAGCCTGCCGGCACTCCTCTCGCCTTTGCCATCTGGAACGGAAGCCAGCAGGATCGCGACGGGCGCAAATACTTTTCCGTCTGGTACACAGTGGAGTGAACTGGTGAACACGACTATCGAGCCGCAACCGACTCACGAGGCCTTCCGGTGGGACCAAACCGACCTCTATCGCTTCTTTGCGTTTGCTTTCGGCCCACCCACCGAGGAGCGTCATCGTTGGTTCGCACAGGCGGGCGTAACCGCTGCCCTGGCCGGGCTATGGCACAAGATTTCGCCGCAAAACAAGTTTCCCGGTTTCGAGTGGTTTTGCGACTATGCGAGCTATGAGGCGGCGTACATCGCGATGTTTGATGTGGGCGTTCCCGAACCGCCGGTTCCCTTATTTGAGTCCGCGCACGAGAACAGCCGGCCAGCACAGGAACTGGTTCTTGAGAACACTTACTTTTACGACGTCTTCGGGCTGCGCGTGGACCCGGCGCTCGCGGTTCCGGATCACCTGGTGACGCAGCTTGAGTTCCTCTCTGCGGTGTCATTCGCCCAGGACCATGCCGGCGCAGAAGCGCAGCGGCGTGACCTCGCACTGCTTGAGCATGACTTCCTGGAAAGGCATTTGTTGAGCTGGACAACCAGGGCGGAAGAAAAACTACGTAACTGTCCGTTCCCTGCTTTTCGAGTTCTCTTCTCTCTCCTGACCCGCCTGTTACGCCAGCGCCACCAGGTTTCGTCCATGTAGGTCCTTTCTCAGCTCGCTTCGAGACCTGCCCCAAAAGGGACTTATCAATGCCGAACGATGGCGGGCTCGGAAAGCACTCGTCGACTCTGGCGCGCAAGGTTAGCTCTCGGTTCCGGTCTCCGCTCTCGCTGGTATTGGAGACCCAATGTTGGCGGGAGGCGGATTGTTGTGTTTGTATCGGGCGAAAGCGGACCAATCCAGACAGGATTGTTCTCCTGGGGAGAGGGCCTCCCCGGAAACCAGGACAACTGCGCTTTGAAAGCTCACATCGGATAGAATACTGGGATGCAGGACACAGCAGTCAACACAGCGCAAGTTCTCGCACAAGCTCCCATATTTTCCGGTCTCTCGGAAGACGAACTCCGCTTCATGGTCCAGCGCGCTGTGTCGCGTCACTTTTCCCCTGGTGAAATTGTCTTTGGTGAGGGCGATCCTTGTTCAGGACTGTACGTGGTCGCGGCGGGGCACCTGCGCATTTACAAAAGTTCGGCGGCGGGGCGGGAACAGGTGTTGAGCATCGACGGGCCGGGCAGTTCCATTGCTGAGGTGCCAGTTTTCGATGGTGGAAACTACCCGGCTTCCGCCGCGGCCGTTGACCGCGCCACCCTCTTGTTCATCAGCAAGCAGGACTTTCAGGCCCTTTGCCTCGCACACCCCCAAGTTGCTCTCAAGGTGCTTCGAGTAGTTGGGGCGCGTCTTCGCCAGCTCGTGGGGATTATCGAAGAGCTCTCGTTCACCACCGTTCGTCACCGGCTCGCGTCCCTTTTATTGCGCCTGGCGCAGAAGGAGGGCCAAAGGACCACGGAAGGTGTGGAAGTGAAGCTGCCCGCCAACAACCAGGAGTTAGCATCGCAGATCGGCACCGTGCGCGAGCTGGTGTCGCGAAACCTCTCGCGATTTCAAGCGGAAGGCTTGCTGAGGATTGATGGGCGCAGCGTGATCATCCGCGATCTGGAAGGCCTGGAAGCCGCCGTCGAGTCGTCCGCCTGACCTTAATTCCACCTGAGCCCTGCCATACCTTCTCCCTTTGTCAACCCTGCTCGGCGGTTAGGGAACGCTTTGGTGATCTCCGTGACAAAAGTCATCGCCACCCCATCGTGGGCCAGATAATCTCAAACTGTTAAATGCGGCGGAGCCATGACGGCTGCCGCTGGGAGGATGACGATGAGTATTTCTGCCGAAAAGACAGTGCGGGAATTAGCCCTGGAGAATCCGGCTGCCACCCGCGTTTTTGAGAAGCTGGGGATTGATTACTGCTGCGGGGGCAGCCAGTCGCTTGAAGAAGCTTGCCGCGCTGCCAACCTGCCAATCGGCGACGTGGTAGGTTCCCTGAAAGCGGCGGAGCAGGCCGTGCCGGCGGCCCGCCCCAACCGAGATTGGCAAGAGGAGCCGTTAGCCGATCTCATCGCCCACATCCAGAGCACTCATCATAAGTACGTGCGTGAGGAGCTTGCGCGCCTGGAACCGTTATTCGAGAAGGTCTGTTCGGTCCACGGGAAGAACCACTCCGAATTGCTTGCGATGCATGCGACCTTTCAGGGTCTGGCCGAAGAGCTGACCATGCACATGATGAAAGAAGAGAGGGTCCTGTTCCCGTACATCGCTCGCATGGAAGAATCCGTCATTCAGAAAGAGCCTGTTCTGCCGGCTCCGTTCGGGAGCGTACAGAATCCGGTGGCGATGATGATCCACGAGCACGACTCCGCCGGTAACGCACTGCGCGCCCTTCGCGAGTCCAGCGACGGCTACAGCGCTCCGCCCGATGCCTGCGTCAGCTTCCGCACGCTCTATCAGGCCCTGGCAGCATTCGAGGCTGACCTGCACCAGCACATCCATCTGGAGAACAATATCCTGTTTCCGCGCGCGGTGGCGCTGGAGCAAGGAAACTGAGAGAGGACACGATGTCCGCGCTTCCGACACCAATCGAGGCGGTCGTCGGCCGCCCGCCGGCACCAATTACAGTGCGGTTCTGAAGGAGAATCCACTGCGGCTGGCTATCACCGCCTCAGGCCTCGACAAGTCGGCCCTGGCCGCCCCGCACGTGCTCGAGATCGACGGAGACGGTAAGGTCCTGAGAGGCTTGGGGCGACCCTCGGACGAGACCCGGTTACACCTGGCCATCATTCGCGCGCGGGGCGTGCGGGCCGTCCTGCACACCCACTCCGTCTGGAGCACGCTTCTTTCCGAAGGCCACTGCGCGCAAGCGGGTCTGACCATTGAAGGCTACGAAATGCTGAAAGGTCTGGAGGGCGTCACGACGCACGAGCACCGCGAGTGGTTGCCCATCCTCGATAATTCTCAGGACCTCGTAAGGCTGGCCGATGTCGTCGAGTCGATTCTCGCTGCCCACCCGTGCACCCACGGCTTTCTGCTTTGCGGCCATGGACTGTACACTTGGGGTGACAGCTTGACCCAGGCCAAGCGCCACGTGGAGATTCTGGAGTTCCTGCTGGAAGTAGTGGGACGAAAGGGATTTGGAATGAGGCAACGATGAATGGGGGATGATAAGCAGGACTGAAGATTCATGATCTGTCATGAAGCCATCACTAAAGGTTAATAGCCTAGCAATGTTGTGATTACCCAAAGAAAGCCTTCGCCGCCGACGGTAAGCCAAGGTCACTGAGGCGGGGCGGCGGCGGGCTCCGGCTGGCTCCACTCGGCAGGCGCGGCGCTGGCGTCGAATTGCTTTTCGAGCGAGTCCAGGTCCTGCTTCGCCTTTTCGGTGGCGGCGCGCTTCATTCCTATCTCTTCCTGCTTGGCCGCGATCGCTTGCGCCAGTTGTGCCTGCGAGGTCGGATTCAGTTCCTGCGCCTGGCGCGTCTGGAGCAGGCTCAACTCGTCCTCGGCCAACTGCTGCTCCTCCTGAGCGCGGGCCAGAGTCTCGCGGGCAGTCTGGAAGCGCTGCTGCCAGTACTCTCGCGTTCCCGCCTTGGGAAGTTTCTCGGCCGCCGCGCTCTCCGATGAACTGCCAGGTGCACCGGCGCCACCGGTGGCCGTCAGCCAGCTTGTATCGCCGCCCTCGCGCAGCACCTGCGCCTGCAAATCCGAGATGGCCTGCTGGTCGTCGGCCACCTGCTGCGTCTTCTCTTTCACTTCCTGGGTCAGGTTGTTGATGTCCGTGCGGAAGGTCTCCTGCTGAAGCGTCTCGTTGGGGTTGAAAGAGAATTGGACTTGAGCGAGGTTGAGCTTCTGCTGGAGTACCGCCAGCTCGCGCTGATGCAAGTTCAGGCTCGCACTCAGCTTCTGGAACTCATCACGGGCTTCCTGCTTCTGTTTGGCGAGCGCCTGGTCGGCCTCGGTTACGCCCGCGGCCTCTTCGCTCGCGGGAGGACCGATCACGCTGATGCCTCCGGAAGTGGGCAAGCTGTCGTTGGTGAAGACCTTGACGGGTTTCCGACTTTTCTGGGCGCGGTCAGCTTTGGCCTTGCGGGCTACGTCGGCGAGGGACTCGCCAGAGGAGTTGGAGGTGGACGCCTGATCTTGCGGCAGGGCAGCAGCCGAGCTGGTCGCGAGGAATGCTACGGCGAGGATCGTCGGCACATGCTTCATGGCTTTTCCCTAGAAACTCGATTCCGAAACTCGAAACTGGAAATTCGAAACTCGCCCTGAGATCCCGCTTGATTAGCCAAGTGCCAAGGCTTCGCGGACACGCTTTATCGTCAGCCTCTGGAGGGCGGCCGTCCGCCATTCAAAGCTTGACCCGAGCCATGCGGCTTCATTTTCTTTTTGCGCCTCTTTGCAAAAAATGGAAGCATTTTTGTAGGATTCTACTCGGAACAAAACAGGCTCCTCGCCAGTGAAACTCGTGGACTGCGCAATTTATCCCGACGGTCTGACCAGCTCCCATAGTTTTCAGTGACATAATGACCTTTCGTACGTTAAGTCATCCAGTTTCAATCACATGGTGGCTTAAATGGGTTCGGTCCAGAAACCCAACCCAAGATGTCCTTTGATATCAATAAAGATTATCGAGAATTTGGGTTCGGTCCGGCAAAATCAATGATCGTCCCTCCTCGCTGACGGCCGTTGTGTCGACGTCCCATTGACGATTGCCAACTGAAAAGAGGGCCCGTTGGCATAGGACCCACAAAGTCCCTCGATCGGCCTTTCTTCCCTGGTCAGGTTCTTGCTTAATTCTATCTGATGTATCACATCGGTAAGTATCCCGATGGGCCATCGCCCGGGGTCTGGGCCTCCTAAACCCCAGCGGTCATATCGCCTGAGCAGTCTGGGCGGTCGGCCGACCTCACTTCGCTCCGACACAAACCAAGCGTATCAAGAGATTATCGAAAAGTCAAGTTCTTCTTTGGGTAGCGCGGACGTCCCGCCCGCACTTCCTTTCTTTCCGCTCGGACCCGCTGCGTTGACGGCTGCATCTGAGGTTACGCCAAGAGCGGGCGAGACGCTCGCGCTACAAAAGCGGTATAATTAAAGGGCCGGTAGGCCTTTGGCGGGTGGGTCGGAGTCAGGGTGCGGGTTAGGGCACCGTTGCCGATGCCGCGCCCGCTAGGGCCCGTTGGGCAAGGAGATCACGATGACCGCGATCGAAGAGAGACTCGGCACCAAGGATTTTATCGAACTGGAGACCCAGTACGGGGCCCACAACTACCAGCCACTGGATGTGGTCATCGAGCGCGCCGAAGGGGTGTGGGTGTACGACGTCGAAGGCAATCGCTACCTGGACTGCTTGGCCGCCTACTCCGCCGTCAACCAAGGACACTGCCATCCCGCGATTCTCCAAGCGCTCGTCGACCAGGCCCGCAAGGTCACGCTGACCTCGCGCGCCTTCCGCAACGATCAGCTTCCGCTGCTGGCGAAGGAAGTCCACGATTTGACGGGCATGGAGATGATGCTGCCCATGAACTCCGGCGCGGAAGCGGTGGAAACGGCGGTGAAGGCAGCCCGAAAGTGGGGCTACAAGATCAAGGGTATTCCCGACGGCCAAGCTGAGATCATCGTGTGCGCCAACAACTTTCATGGCCGCACGGTCACCACGATCAGCTTCTCGACGGACCAGCAATACCGCGACGGCTTTGGACCGTTTACGCCCGGCTTCAAGGTCATCCCTTACGGCGACGCCCAGGCGCTGCGGGAAGCGGTCACACCCAACACCTGCGCCTTCCTGGTCGAGCCAATCCAGGGCGAAGCGGGCATCATCATCCCGCCTGCCGGATTCCTGGGAGAAGCGGCGGAGATCTGCCGGCGCGAGCGCGTGCTCTTTATCGCCGACGAGATTCAGTCCGGCCTGGGCCGTACCGGGAAGCTTTTTGCTTACATGCACGAAGGGGTTCGGCCCGACGTTCTCATCGCGGGCAAGGCGCTGGCGGGCGGCTTCTATCCGGTCTCGGCGGTGCTGGCCTCGAAGGAAGTCCTCGGCGTTTTCCAGCCCGGCGACCACGGCAGTACCTTCGGCGGCAATCCGCTGGCGTGCGCCGTTGCCCGCGCCGCGCTGCGCGTTCTGGTGGAAGAGCACATGGTGGAGCGCGCGGCGGAACTGGGGCAGTACTTCCTGGAGCGGCTCCAGACCCTTCGCAGTCCCAACCTGAAAGAGGTCCGCGGCAAGGGGCTTTGGATCGGCATCGAACTTCGCGGCCCAGCCCGTCCGTACTGCGAGGCGCTGAAAGAGGAGGGACTCCTCGCCAAGGAGACCCACGAAAACGTCATTCGCATCGGCCCGCCGCTGGTGATCACCCGCGAGGAGATCGACTGGGCATTCGAGCGAATCAGGCGGGTTATCGAGCGCTAGCATGGGGAGTTCTCAGTCTTCAGTTTTCAGTCGAAATCGGAACGGTCCGATGGGGAGACCAGCAAGCACCAGGAGTTCGGATCGCCGTCGCGTGGCCCGAGGTAGTGTATTTGCGACTTCTTGAATATGGCTCTCAGTGGTCAAGTTCCCGCTGGAATAAACGGCGAGAGGGTTGGCCCAAGCAGGCGCTGGGCATCTGAATGACGGAGGGAGGTAACGCTATATGCCACGCGAGGCAAGTCTCTTCGACGAGACCGATGGAAGCGCCCTTGAGGCCTACCTATTGCTGCGTCAGGATGGCGGCAACATTCCGCCGGCGTGGATAGATCGCGCCAGGCATCTCGGAAAAACCGCGAAAAGGCCCTTGCGGAGGCTTTGCGCAAAAACTCCTTGGATGCCTTGCCGCTCCTGCGTGATTGGGAACTTGCGTATCGTAAAGAGCGCTTTTATTACGGTATTCGCGCTCTAATGGAGCTTCAGCGCTCCGGCAAAACGAAGCTGTAGTCTTATACTTAACAAGGCCCTCCAAGCTGGCCGTTTTAGCCCGCTTCGCTACGAAAGAACCGCCGCTGAAACCATTCGAGGTCCAGCAAAAATATGGCTCACAGAATAATTTAGCAGTTAGTGTCCATCCCAGGGCTTAAGATCGAATGCCCTCATTGCGCCATGGAATTCTCGATTAAACGAGTCAAACTCTTTAGCATGTATGACACGTACCCGCCCGCAGTACAGAAAATCATTCGTGAGCGTTTTGAATTCTCAAACGGATTGAATGATCAATTGAAAGAACAAAGGAACCGAAGGCAAAAAGAAGAAACCCGAAAAGATCGCTGTTTCGGCTGAAGCGAGTCTCTTTGGACAAATAACCGAGCAAATCTTGCCGGCCCTTCTCACTTTTCCATATAAACAGAACGAGTGCCGGACACTGTTCAAGCCCATTGACTACGTTGTCTTCGCGGGCCTTTCTGGCAAAGGCCGCGTTGAAGCCATCAAACTTGTTGAGGTAAAGGCCAACGGTCCCCTCACCAATAAACAACGACAAATTCGTGATCGTGTCGTCGAGGGGAAAGTCAAGCATAAGGTGATCGGTTGATGAATATCCTGGTTCGGACGATTGACGGCATTCAGGAAATCCTTGCAATTTGCCCTCACTGCAAGGAAATCTTTAGACTGGTGGAGGGCAAGTTTATCTTGCCTCAAAAACGCCCCAGGACATGCGAGTATCTAGAGCTGATTGCCCTTGAGGGGAAGCTTTCTGATGCGAAGGATCGGCTAGCGTCTGCCAAGGAGAGATTTGACCGAGAGCTAGAAGAGCGAAGGGAGCTATTACGCGAGAAAGGCAGGAGACAGGCCAAGAAGAGACTGAAAAAGATTGACCCAACGTTTTCGGGTAAGGACATCGACCCACAGGATGTCAAGGTCATTTTTGATCCGGTCGAGTATTTAGTCTTTCATGGCCTCAATTCCGAAGACGGACTTGATTTTGTGGAGTTCATCAGCAGAGCGCCTGATAGCAAGGCGCAAGAGGCGATTGTTAAGTCCATTGACAGAACCGTCCGAGACGGAGATGTCGAATTCGAGACTCTCCATATGAGGGATGATGGTTCGTTCCAAATTCGGAAGCTTGAATGGTCTAGCAACGACTTCAAGCCCGCCCTGGGAGATAGGGACAGGAGAAGACAACCATGACAAAATCTTCGGACAAGCGAAGCCTTCAACGGTTTCCGCGTATTGGGTGTCGCAAGGGTAGATGCCGCCAACTCAAGGACGGCGCTTACATAGTGAAAGGAACCTCGCTAGAGGACGCGCTCCTTCGCCTTAAGAGGCACATTGACTGGGATCATCCAATTCTAAATCTAATCAACACAAGCTTCAGGCCGAACAGATTCGCCTACGGGCCTTCAAGCCTAGTCGGTACCAAAAGGCTTACTCGCCGAAAGGAATGGTCGGGGGTGGATTGTGCAACGGGAAGTAACGTGTCCCCAGTGCGGTACCCAGTACGAAAGTTCAAGAGAGCCGGCGTCGCCGAGCAACGCAAAAGAGATTAGGAAGTTTTATTGCTCCGCCTGTGGAGGAGAAATCGAAGTCATGTGGCCTGTTGGAGCAGGTCTGTTTCCCCGAAGAAAGCAAGAGGTTTTGGCTGTGAGGATTGTTGCCGCTGACATCGCGAAGGCATGCCCTCGGCCCTTGGGGGAGAGGGTGACGCGGAGCGCCGGGTGAGGGGTCCGCGTGTCACCCTATTATGCAAAGCCCAATAAGCCCGGCTTTATGGCTGGCTTCGAAACCGCACCTTGCTCCTACCTGCCAACCTTCTTGGCAGTGAATTCCACGTAGGGTGCGAAGTCGTTGGGCTTGCCCGGCGGGGCGATTTCGAACTTTTCGGTCACGGAATCCCGTCCGGTTCGAGTGTAGGTCATCCGGCATCTCGTGCCGGCGGGCGCCGCGTCGCTCACAAACTGGAGCGAGTTCTCGCCGGGCGGCATCGCTAGGGCGTAGCGGATGACATGGCCTTCACCGTCAAAGAAAATGGCGTGCAAGGAGCTGTCAAGGGGATCGTGGTACACGTACAAGAGATCGTCATGGGCAAAAGCGGCCCGCTCCTTCGTGGCGGGATAGTCCAGATGGGTTCTCCGGACCAGCACCGTTCCGTCCAGTTCAGGCCGGAACGTACACACACCCTTGGCCTGTCCCGGCTGTCCTCCGCCGGACCATGTCCACTCGCCGAGCAGGAACTCGAAGTCTTTCCATTCGTTAGCGGGTCGGGTTTGCTGGGCTTGCGCCGACGAGAACCCAATCAGCATGAGTACCGCGGGCATCGTCCTCCAGTTCATTTTGCATCTCCTCAAGACGGTCCAGTTTTGTTACGCAATATCAGGCGAGGTGATGTTCGATGTCGGCGTTGGCAGGACGCTGCGCGCCCGGATGCTTGGATCGAATCAGTAACCTCCCGAGGGAAATACCCCTCAATGTGGTGTTACCCTCTCTCTTCGATTCCTTTAACGACATGAGAATAAAGTCAAAGGCAAGCGCATCAGGAGGTACGCGGAGAAGGCGGAATTTCGACCAACCGCGGGGCCGGCACAAACCGGCCCCGCGACTGAGGCCTAGCCGGGCTGCTTACCCAGCATGGCACGAAGTTTGGTGAGAAGGTCTGGCTCTTTGCTTCCGAACCGTTCGCTGAAGTAAAGCGGATACGGCGCCATTTCGGCGTGGTGCCATCCCGGTTCCGACCGCAACCGGTTTATCGCATCGCTGAAGGAAAGCGGATACGGCGCCATTTCGGCGTGGTGCCACCCCGGTTCCGGCCGCAACCGGTTTATCGCATCGCTGAAGGAAAGCGGATACGGCGCCATTTCGGCGTGGTGCCACCCTCCCCACACGATCCGGGCTACCGCCAGCCGGCCGGCCGAAATACGTTCCACGAGCCGGAGCTCAGGGTACACCTCGTCAATGGCCAAGATAACCAACGCCTCATCGATGGCGATGGCCATACCCGGATCAAACCACTGGGCAGGTTCCCTCACTTCCGGGCGAACCAGGGCAGAAGCGGAGATGCCTCCTTGCTGTGACACCAGCGACCCGAGCAGACCCTGGAGAACGTGCGCGGACTCGCACGAGTCAAAGCGGAGTTTGAGGTTCAATGCGTCGTACCAGATGAGGTAAAAGCGATAGGTTCCAGCCGGCACGCCGCTAAATGGTTTTCGGGCAAATTCCTCAAGAAAACCGGAGAGTTCTTTTTCGAAGATTGTACCCCGCACGGCCTCGCCGTCGAAGGAGGCCTTCTTGACGGCCCCTTCCTCGGCGACTTCCACCCGGACGGGCAGGGTTGTGGTTACGACAAACCCGATCTGCGCTGCCACTCGATCGAAGGCCGCGTCGATTTCTTTCTGACGCTCGCGCATGATCCGGTACACATGGACTAGGTTATGGTAGAGGCGGATGACTGCGGGTTGGACTAGCTCAGCCCCGCCCCGTAAACGCTCAGACGATGTTTCGCTCACATTTCACCTTCCTTTCGACACGAACTGCAGCCTCTTTCCGTGTGGGGTTCCGAACAGCGGCTGTCTACCGGCTAGCGCAAACCGCTTCTTCGCCGGTCCGTTTCTCTTCCGCCAGGCGAGCACGGAAAACGTTGTAGGGCATCGGCGCTCGAGCCACGCCAAATAAGTCCACAACTTCCCAGCCGGAACCGGGACGGGTGAACTCAAGGCCTGGGATGACAGGCGTTGGAATATCCGCATTCGCCGAGTCGAAGCCAAGGGGCTCGGGTGAGGCAGGAGCGTTAGACGCGATTCCCGAAACTCTTCGGGCGTAGGTATCTTCCAGACAATTCACGATGCGCTCGCCGCGGACCATCAGCTCGCGGCTGTGCCGATCGACGCGCACACGGGCGTCACGGGCGAAACTGCGGAGAGTGACCTCATCCGCTGGGTCGCAGGTGGCAACGAAATCGTAGATTTCGCAGCAGCGCTCGTAGGTATCCAGATTGGTCTGCTTGATAAAATTCCGGGCAACAGCCCTCAACGTCTGGGTCAGCAATTCAGGCCGGAACCGCCGCACGAGCTGGAAATAAAAGTCCACCTGCATGTTGAAATAATGCAGGCCGTAGTCGCTGAAATTGCGATCGAAGAAGGCGTAGTTGGCGATCTGGTGAAACGCTTCGGACCGCGGATCCTGGAGGCGATAGTCATACCCGAAGGTGTCGCCCAGGAGGCGCCCTTCACGCAGCAGCTTGCGCTCCAGCCCGGTGCCCGGATAGGCCTCGGCCCGGCAAAAGTTGAACGGGTTCTCGTTGTGGCGCTCGATGAACCGCACGTTCGTGAGGATGTCATCGAGCACAGTGTCCGGCTCGAACATCAGCAAGTTAAACGCGACGTGAATGTCAAAATCATTCAAAATCCTTAGTGCATTAAGGATGTGCGCCACAGTCTGCCTGCGGTTGAGGTTTCGGAGACCATTCTCCGAGCCGTTTTCGACGCCGAGGAACACGCGGAAGAGGCCGAGCTCGTCCAGGATGCGGATCGACTCCTCCGTAATGCTGTCCGGCCGTGCCTTGACGGCGATCGCGATTTGATCGACCCCGTTGCGACGAAGTCCATCACGAATGGCGGAGAACCGCGCGACGGCTTTGACCGGATTGGGAAGGAAGAAGTTATCGTCCTGAAAATTGAAGATGCGGACACCATGGCGATGGTAGAGGTCGCTCAGTTCGGCGACAATGCTCTCCACGCTCCGGATGCGGAACTTCTTTCCACCAACTCGCTCATACCAGGCGTTGATACTGCAGAAGGCGCAATCGCGCCAGCACCCGCGACTGGTGAGGACACTCGCGATAGGCTTGTCGAAATAGGAGTGGAACGTCGTGCGCTTGGGCCAGGGCAAATCGTCGAGTTTGTCGGGATTCCCGATGGCCGCGTTGGTCTTTGGCAACCCGGCATCATCGCGATAGCAAAGGCCGGGCACGCGGTCCAGATGATCTAGATTCTCCGCGAGGCAGCACATCAGTTCCTCCCCTTCACCCAACCCGACCGAGCTGAACTCCGGGAATTCGGTGACGAGGCGCTCGCAATTGAACGAGGCGAACGGACCACCTGCGATCACGTGACCGCGAAATCCTGCTTCACGGATGCGCTTGGCGAGGCGGCAGAACTCGTGCCCACGCGCCGTGAACACCATCGACAGGCCGACGACCTGCGGTTCGAAGGTGAGAGTCTGCCTCACGGCGGACTCGGTGTCCTGCTCTGAATCGAAGGGAACGATGGCTATGTTGTGACCGCGGTCCTCGAGAGAGGAGGCTATATAGCGCAACGCGAGGTTCTCTTCCATTTCCGCGCCAATGAGAGCAACGTTCATGTTTCCACCTCCGGTCGGGTCAGAGTTCCTCTTTTGTCCGTACTAAATAGTTTTCTTGCTGTACACTTCCTGGTCGACCGCCGATTAACTAATCTGATTGACAGACAACAACTCTTTTTCTATGTGTGTCACAGTATGGGAGTCCGTGGCAGACTGTCAGTGACCCCGCTCACGCCGCTGCTGTGATCAGCGACACAACGCTTAGTGATCTCCGTCCGAAAGGTCGGAGGAGTGACAACCGTGTGCTTGCCTTGACGCGTGATTCGCTGCTCGGCCCCCATTCCGCGTGATAAACTCTAGCCTTGATCGGGAAGGCCCCGCGAGATGATGCGAAGAACGCCGTCGATCGTGGCGCTGTTTGTGGTCGGCATCACCCTGGCGGGCTTCGTCGGATACCGTCTGGCACTGCGGCGCGACGCCTCGCGCTCTAGTTGGGCGCCGGTTCATCAGCCCAATCGGGCGGGCGAGGCCAATAAGCCAAGCGGGCCGGGCGGCGACTGCGTTGACTTCCACGAGGCGGGCCAGCACACGGGCGAGACTGTCTGCATTTCCGGCCGCGTGCTGCGGGTGTACACGTCGCGCTCCGAGAGCGCTTTTCTCGACTTCTGTCCCAACTATCGGGACTGCCCCTTTTCGAGCGTGATCTTTGCCTCCGACCGCACCAAGTTCGGCGATCTGAACGCGCTCAACGGACGCGAGGTCGAGATCCAGGGCAGGATCAGCGTATACAACGGCCGTCCTGAAATCGTGATTCACGATCCGGGCCAAGTCCATGTGCTGCCGTGATGTATGGGGGACCGCCGCCAAACACAGAGGCACAGAAACACAGAGGTACTGAGAGGAATGGGAAAAACAGGCAAGCGATCAGTGTGTTCAGTCCGGGTTTCTTTCTCCTCTCTGTGCCTCTGTGCCTCTGTGTTTAGTCTCTTACACCTACCAGGGTCCGGCGACCAGTCCCGTCCGCAATCCGCGCCCGCCAAGCCCGATCCGGTGGCGCGAGCGCAAGAGGACCTGCGCCGCGCCACCAAGCCCGAGGAGCGGTCGTGGGCGTTGATCGAGCTGGGACAGGCCTACTTCGCGAAGGGTGAAGAAGACAAGGCGGAGGAGCAGTTCAAGGCGGCGCTGGAGGCCGATCCTGGCAACGCGGAGGCTTACGTCGAGCTCGGCCAGATCCGAATCGTGCAGCACCGGCTTCCCTTGGCGGAAGAGGCTTTTCGCAACGCTGTGCGCGTGGCGCCGAATCTGGCGGTGGGGTACTCGGCGCTGGCGCAACTGCTGGTCCAGACCGGGCGCAGCGCCGAGGCTCGAGGCGTGCTGGAAAAAGCCGTCTCCCTCGATCCCAGCGACTGGCAAAGTGAGTATCAGTTGGCCAGCCTCCTGGGCGACGCGGGCGAAGTAGGACAGGCGCGGGAGGTACTGGCCAAGGTGGTGGCCCAGAATCCGGACTTCCTGCCGGCGCGCGAGCAACTGGGCCTGGATACACTGCGCCGCGCGGACCTGAAGGGCGCCGCCGCCGAGGCCGAAGCGCTGATCGGCAAGAACCCGCAGGCGGCGGAAGGGCATCGCATCATGGCCCTCGTTTTATGGCGGCAGCAGGACTTGGAAGGGTCGCTCGCCGAGTGCGCCATGGCGCTGGACATCGATCCGAATTCGAAGTCTATGCAGCTTCTACAGGCCGTCGAGTTGTGGCAACTCAACCGCAAAAAGGAAGCGCACGACGCGTTCGTGCGCGCCGCCAAGGGACAGCCCTCGCTGGCCACTGCCGACATGTTTTGCCGTCTGGTCATCTGCGGGGCCAAGGACATCTCCTCAGTGGACGACTTCCTGCGCAAGAACCGGTGGGCTCTGCTTCCGCCGCCGCAACAGTAGGGCGAAGAATTGCCGATTGCGGGTTGACGATTACAGGAGAGAAGAAATGAATCCACAGATTGCGCAGATTTCACAGACTCATGATAAGAAGGCATGATAAGCGAATTGTCCCGCTCTTATCCTGTATCTGTGTAATATGCGAAATCTGTGGATTGCCTTCTTGGCCTGCAATCGTTCAATCGCAAGAAAGGAATGACGAACATGCAAGGGAATGGTTTCAAGATGCGACGCCGGGAGTTTATGGGTGCGGCGGCGGGTGCCTGGAGCCTGCTGAAGCCAGGCGCGATCCTTGCCGCTGCTACGGCTGGCGCGGCGCGCTCCGCCCACACTTTTGGGCAGGAGGGCGAGCATTTCCTGTTGGACGACAAGCCGTTTCAAATTATCGCCGGCGAAATCCATTACGCAAGAGTCCCACGCGAATACTGGCGCGATCGGCTGCGCAAGATCAGGTCGCTGGGCCTGAACACCATCTGCACGTACATGTTCTGGAACATGCACGAGCCCGAGCGCGGCACCTTCAACTTCGAGGGCAACCTGGACGCCGCCGCTTTCATTCGCGCCGCGCAGGAAGAAGGGCTGTGGGTGATTCTGCGGCCTGGACCCTACTCGTGCGCGGAATGGGATTTCGGCGGTTATCCTGCCTGGCTGCTGGCAACCCCCGATATGAGAGTGCGCAGCACCGATCCGCGTTTTCTTGACGCCGCCCGCAAGTACATGCTGGAGGTTGGCCGGCAGCTTGCGCCGCTTCAGGTGACCCGCGACGGGCCCATCCTGATGGTGCAGGTGGAAAACGAATACGGATCGTTCGGCCACGACCACCTCTACATGCAGTCCATCGAGAAGATGATTCGCGACTCCGGTTTCGAAGTCACGCTGTACACCGCCGACGGGTCCTGGCCGGCCGAGCTGGCGGGCGGCACCCTTCCCGATGCGCTCTCCGCCATCAACTTTGGCGACGGCGACGATCCCGCCAGGGAATTCGCCAACTTCGCCAAGTTCCGCCAAGGCGTCCCGCGCATGAACGGCGAGTTCTGGGACGGATGGTTCGACCACTGGGGAGAAAAGCACCACGTGACATCTCCCGAAGCCGCTGCCAAGGGGCTTGAGTGGATGCTTTCCCGCGGAATCTCGGTGAGCCTTTACATGGTGCACGGCGGTACTTCCTTCGGCTTCATGAGCGGCGCCAACCACGGCAAGGAATACCAGCCGGACATTTCCAGCTACGATTACGACGCGCCCATCGACGAGGCGGGGCGGCTGACCCGGAAGTTTGAGGCGATTCGCGATGTGATTCAAAAGCATCTGCCCGCCGGCACCCAGCTTCCTCCCTTGCCCGCCGCGTTGCCGATGATCGAGATTCCGACTTTCCAGCTTGCCGAGTCCGCCCGCCTGGAGCCGCTGCTGACGCGCCCGATTCGATCCGAGCGGCCGCAAACCATGGAGGCCCTGGGCCAGTCCCATGGGTTCGTCCTTTATCGGACGACGATGGAGAAAGCTATGCGTGGCCGGCTGGAGATCAAGGAAGCGCACGATTACGCGGTCGTCTCTCAGGGCGCGAAGCGACTGGGGGTGCTCGACCGGCGCCTGCACCAGTCGACGCTGGAAGTGAACCTGGAGGCGGGCGTGCCGCTGGACATTCTGGTGGAGAACATGGGCCGGGTCAACTTCGGTCCGCGCCTGGTGGACGATCGCAAGGGCATCACCGAGCGCGTCATGCTTGACGCCAAGGAGCTGACCGGCTGGCGAATCTACCGCCTGCCGCTTACCGATCTCTCCCTGCTGAACTTCACCTCCGCCAAGGAACCCGCGCCGGCTTTCCACCGCGGCACTTTCGAGCTCGACGCGGTGGGCGACGTGTTTCTCGACCTGCGCGGCTGGGGCAAAGGCTACGTTTGGGTGAACGGACATAACCTGGGCCGCTACTGGCGCATCGGTCCGCAGCAGAGCTTGTTCCTTCCCGGGCCGTGGCTCCGGCAAGGCAAGAACGAAGTTATCGTCCTGGACCTCGACGAGGGCTCCCATCGCTCACTCACCGGCGGGCGCGAACCCGTGTGGGCCAACGAATGACAGGGAGTAGAGAGTCGGGAGTAGGGAAAGAGCTTCTTCTTCCTGCTCCTACTCCCTACTGCCTACTCCCTACTCCCTACTCCCCGTTCTTTCTGATTTGTCGTCGAGCGCCTTGGACATGGTAATGAAGTGGCACGGCAGTTTGGTGTGCTTGTCGGCAGGGAAGGGCGCGGTGCCGGTTTCCGTGTACCCCAAACGCCGGTAAAACGGAAGCAGCTCGGGGCGCAGGTTCACTATTGACAGATCGACGGCGCGACATCCAGCCGCCCGAAGATAGTCCTCGGCGGCGATCGCCAACCGGTGGCCGAGGCCCGCCCGCTGTCGTGCCGGTTCAACCGAAAGCAGCCCAAGATAGCCGCGCTGGCCGCGCACTTCAACATACACGCATCCCGCGAGACCTGCGGCGTCCTCTGCCAGCAGGAACTTGCCCTTGCCGAACAAGTCGCGGACCCTCTCCGCGTCGACGCGATCCCCGTCGATGAAAAATCGTTCCACGTCAAAGGCGGCGTTGATCAGATGGGTGATGGTCTCAATGTCGGGCGTCTCGGCGACCCGGGGCGGTGCATCGCCCCAGGTCGACCGCGACGGAGTTGAAGTGGCGCCACTCATTTTCGATTTTGGATTTTGGATTTTGGATTGAAGACCAAGACCCTGATTTGGTCGGCTGCTGGTGTTCAATCCAGAGATTTTGGATTAGAAGAGGCGCGCTCCTTCGAGGCCCGGCTCCCGGCCCAGAGTGTCTTCAATCCAAAATCCAAAATCGAAAATCCAAAATCCTGCCAATCGTCAATTCGTTGTCCCGGACTTCGCCGTCCGCTTGGGCCGATAGACGTGCGTACTGGTGCCGAAGAACACCTCCGCCGATTCCATCACCGTCTCGCTGAGCGTGGGATGAGGATGGATGGAGAGGGCTACGTCGCTGGCCAGCGCGGCCATCTCCACCGCGAGCACGCCCTCAGCGATCAGTTCGCCGGCGCCGCTTCCAACGATGCCCACGCCGAGCACGCGCTCGGTCTGCGGATCGATCAGCAGCTTGGTGACGCCGTCGGGGCGGTCGAGGGTGATGGCGCGGCCGGAAGCGCCCCAAGGAAATCGCGCCACCGTCACGGCGCGATTGGCCTTCTTCGCCTCGTCCTCGGTCAGCCCGCACCAGGCGATTTCGGGGTCGGTGAAAACGACGGCGGGGATGGCGCGCGGCTCGAACGCCACCTTGTGCCCGGCAATTGCTTCCACGGCCGTGCGGCCTTCGTGCGACGCCTTGTGCGCGAGCATCGGCTGGCCGGCCACGTCGCCGATGGCGTATAGCGTGGGTTCGGCGGTGCGTCGTTGCGGGTTGACTTTGATAAAGCCCTGCGCGTCGATTTCCACCTTAGTCTTTTCCAAGCCGGGGATGTTCGAGTTGGGCTTGCGTCCCACCGCCACCAGCACCTTCTCGAATACCTGCTCGGCTTCCTGCTCAGACTGGGTGATGCCGGGGCCGTCCAGCCGCACGTGGACGCCGTCCTGCGCGTCCTTCATCTCGGTTACTCTCGTGTTGAGCATCACTGCGGCACAGATTTTCTCGATGCGCTTGGCGAGGATGGAGACGAGGTCGTGATCGACGCCCGGCAGCAGGCTGGGCATCATCTCCACCACCGAAACCTTGCTGCCTAGCGCCGCGTACACGGTGCCGAGTTCGAGGCCGATGTAGCCGCCGCCCACCACCAGCAGCGTCTTGGGCACGCTTTTGATTTCGAGCGCCTCGGTGGAATCCATCACGCGCTCGCCAAAAGGGGGGAAAATGGGGACGGCCGCCGGTCGCGACCCGGTGGCGAGGATCGCGTGATCGAACGACAACCGCTCTTCGCCGCCATCGTGCTTGGCAATGCTCAGCGTGGCGGCGTCCAGCAGGCTGGCGCGCCCGCGAATGTACTGGACCTTGCGCTGTTTGGCGAGTTGTCCGGTGCCGCCAGTCAGCTTCTCCACGACGCTGCCTTTCCAGGCGCGCATCCTGTCGATATCAAGCTTGGGGGCGGCGAATTCGACGCCCCAATTGGCTGCCTCCTTCGATTCCGCCAGCACCCTGGCGACGTGGAGCAGAGCCTTTGAGGGAATGCAGCCACGGTACAGGCAGACGCCGCCCGGGTTGATCTCCTCGTCAATCAGGGTGACTTCGAGGCCGAGATCAGCGGCGAGGAATGCGGCAGCGTAACCGCCGGGTCCCGCTCCGATGACCGCCAGTTTAGTTTTGCTCATGCGTACACTCGATCTTCAAATTTTGGATTTTGGATTTTGGATTTTGGATTGAAGACGGTCATAACTTCGCTCTCAGCGTTTTGATGGACGCTACCGTCATAGCCACAGTTTCGTCGGCCTCCTTCTTTAGACCGGTGAGGCGGTCAGCGGGCACCGTTGCGGCGTCGACCAGAAGCTCCATCCAATAAATGGACTCGTCAGCTTCCTCTTCAACGATGCCAAGCTTCGCGAGGACATCCGCCGTTGACCTGCCTCGACACGCGGCACGGTAATTGGCGCCGACCGACGTACCCGACCTCAGCAATTGCCGGCCAATCACATCCGTGGTTCGCCCCTTTGGCAAGGAATGGACGAATCGGATTACTTCCAACGCAAATCTTCGCGTCCGATCCTTAAATGTTTTTTCGTCCACCTCGCCCTCAGTGCGCTAATTTGATTCAGTACCGAAAAACCGGAATCAGGCGGTCTTTGATCCAAAATCCAAAATCCAAAATCCCAAATATCCAAAGTCCACAATCAAGTCAGCCGTGTACCACCAACCGAAACGGCTCCTCGAACGCCTCCGCCACCCAGCGCAGGAAGCGTGCGCCGTCGGCGCCGTCGATCAGCCGGTGATCGTACGAAAGCGAGACCGGCAGCATCAGCCGCGGCTGGAACTGGCCGTCGATGTAGCGCGGTTCCATCGTGGCGCGCGCGATGCCGAGAATGGCCACCTCGGGCCAATTGACGATGGGCGAAAATCCCGTGCCGCCGATCCCGCCCAGATTGCTGATGCTGAAAACGCCGCCTTCCATTTCTTCCAGCGCAATTTTCTTGTTGCGCGCCTTCTCGGCGAGCTGAGCCACATCGATGGCAAGCTGCCGTAGATTCTTTTTGTCCACGTCGTGCACCACCGGCACCAGCAATCCGCGGTCGGTATCCACCGCGATGCCGATGTGGCAATACTTCTTGTAGACGATCTCGCCCCGCGCCGTATCGATGCTGGCGCCAAATTGCGGAAACACTTTGAGCGCCGCCGCGATCACCTTCAGAGCGATCACGGTAAACGTCAGCTTGCCGCCCGCTGCTTCCACGTCTTTGCCATAGCGCTTGCGCAATTCTTCAAGCTGGGTGATGTCCGCCTTGTCGTACTGCGTCACGCGCGGGACTGCTGCCCAGGCGTGACTCAGGTGCTCCGACGTCTTGCGCCGGATCGATTTCATCGGCTGACGCTCGATCTCGCCCCAGCGCGCAAAATCGGGAAGGGACACGGCCGGAATGCTGGCTGCGGCCCTGCCTTGCGGGGCGATGGCCACGCCACCGGTGATGATCTGCTTGGCGTACCTCTTGAGATCTTCCGCCGAAATGCGCCCCGCCGGGCCTGATCCCGGAACCTGGTTGATGTCGATTCCAAGTTCGCGTGCCTGCCGCCGCACCGAAGGCGCTGCGGGCGCCAGTTGCGGTGGCGGCTGGGGTCCCGGGGGTTCAGTGGTCTCGCTAGATGGGAGCGATGTGATTTGTGGCTTCGCGGCGGGAACCGCGAGCGTTGCCGTTGGCGCGGGAGCCGCGGTGATCGCTGCCTCGGATTCTTCAACGTGCTCTTCGATTTCAGGTTGAGGCTGCGGCGCTGCCGTTGCAGTGGGCGGGGGAGGTTCTTCTGCCTTGGGCGCAATGGTAGGTGTTGCGGGTTTCGCTTCGGCAGGCTTGGCGCCCGCGCCATTTTCCACGCTCAATATCGGTTGCCCGACTTTGAGGGTACTGCCTTCCTTCACCAGGATCTTCTTTACGGTCCCGGCGACGGAAGTCGGCACCTCGATGGTAGCCTTGTCGGTTTCGATCTCGATCACCGCCTGGTCCTGGCTGATGGTGTCGCCCACCGACACCAGCACTTTGACGAGTTCGCCCTTGTCGATGTTTTCGCCCAGCTCAGGCAGTTTGAATTCGGTCAGCATAGTCATGAAGAGACTAGGGACTAGGGAATCGGGAGTAGGGAAGTCCTGCTTCTCCCGACTCCCTACTCCCGACTCCCTATTCCCGATTCCCGTTAGGAAGTTGCCGGATTCGCCTTCTCCGGATTGATCTTCATCTCCCGTCGGGCTTGTTGCACCACCTCGGGCTTGATTTGCTTGTCGCGCGCCAGCGCCGCCAGCGTCGCCAGGGTGATGAAGCGCTCATCCACTTCGAAGAAGTCGCGCAACGCGGCGCGACTATCGCTGCGGCCGTAGCCATCGGTGCCGAGCGAAGTGAGCGGACCGGGCAGCCAACGCGCGATCGAGTCGGGCAGCGCCTTGACGTAGTCCGTAGCCGCCACTATCGGGCCCGGCGCGCCGCTGAGCGCCTGGGCGACATAGGGCACGTGCGGCTCCTGCGTGGGGTGCAGCGTATTCCAGCGGTCCGCGTCGTGGCCGTCGCGATAGAGCTGCTTGTAGCTGGTGACACTCCACACGTCGGCGGCGACGCCGAACTTCTCCTCCAGCCGCGCCTGGGCCTTCAGCGCTTCGTTCAGGATGGCGCCGCTGCCCAGAAGCCGGGCGCGGGCCTTGGCCTTCTTGTTGGCCGACGCGCGCACTCTATAGATGCCCTTGAGGATTCCTTCCCGCACGCCCTTTCCTGCCGGAAGCGCGGGCATGGGATAAGGCTCGTTGGTGAGCGTCAGGTAATAGAAAATGCTCTCCTGCTCGTGGTACATGCGGCGGATGCCGTCTTGAATGATCACCGCCAACTCGTACGCGAAGGCCGGGTCGTAGGCAAGCAAGTTGGGAACTGGATAGGCTAGGAGTTGACTGTTGCCGTCCTGGTGTTGGAGCCCTTCGCCGGCCAGGGTGGTGCGGCCGGCGGTGGCGCCCAGCAGGAACCCCTTGGCGCGCGTATCGCCCGCCGCCCAGATCAGGTCGCCGATGCGCTGCAATCCGAACATCGAGTAAAAGGTGAAGAACGGGATCATGTTGAGGCCGTGGGTGGCGTAGGCCGAGCCGGCGGCGATGAATGAGCAAATCGATCCGGCTTCGGTGATGCCCTCTTCCAGGATCTGGCCGTCCTTGGCCTCTTTGTAGTAGAGAAGAGTGTCTCGATCCACCGGCTCGTAAATCTGGCCGACGTGCGAGTAAATCCCCACCTGGCGGAAGAGCGCTTCCATGCCGAAGGTGCGCGCTTCGTCGGGCACAATGGGCACGATCAGCTTGCCCACGTCCTTATCGTGCAGCAGCTTCGCCAGCAGACGGACGAAAGCCATGGTGGTGGAGACTTCGTGCCCGTTGGTTCCCTCGTAAAACTCCTTGAACAGGCTGTCGGCGGGAAGCGCCAGGGGCTTGGCCACCTCCACCCGCGAAGGCACGTAGCCTCCCAGTTCGCGCCGCCGTTCGTGCAGATACTGCATTTCGGGCGCGTCGTCGCCGGGCTTATAGAACGGCGCCTGGGAGACCTCTTCGTCGGAGATCGGGATGCCAAAGCGGGTGCGGAAAGCGCCCAGTTCGTCTTCGTTCAGCTTTTTCTGCTGGTGGGTGATGTTCTTGCCCTCACCGGCTTCGCCCAGGCCGTATCCTTTGATAGTGCGCGCCAGGATCACAGTGGGGGAGCCTTGGTGTTCCATGGCGGCTTGGTAAGCGGCAAAGACTTTGCGCGGGTCGTGACCGCCCAAGCGGAGCTTGGCTACCTGCTCGTCGGAAAGGTGCTTCACCAGTTCGAGCATGCGCGGGTCCGTGCCAAAAAAGTGCTGGCGGACGTAAGCGCCGGATTCCACCGTATATTTCTGGCGCTCGCCGTCCACCACTTCGCCGGCGCGCTGGATCAGCAGGCCGTCGTGGTCCTTGGCGAACAGCGCGTCCCAGTCGGTGCCCCAGACCACTTTGATCACGTTCCATCCGGCGCCGCGGAAGACGGCTTCCAGTTCCTGGACAATGTTGCCGTTGCCGCGCACCGGGCCGTCGAGCCGCTGCAAGTTGCAATTGATCACGAAGATCAGGTTGTCCAGCTTCTCGCGCGCCGCCAACGAAATCGCGCCCAGCGACTCGGGCTCGTCGGTTTCGCCGTCACCCAGAAACGCCCAGACCTTGGCGTCGGAGGGTTTCTTGAGTCCGCGGTCCTCCAGGTAGCGGCTGAAGCGCGCCTGGTAAATGGCCATGATCGGCGACAGTCCCATGGAGACGGTGGGGAACTCCCAGAAGTCCGGCATCAGCCAGGGGTGGGGGTAGGAAGAGAGGCCACCGCCGGGACTCAGCTCGCGGCGGAAGTTTTGCAGCTTCTCCGCCGGCAGGCGGCCCTCGAGAAAGGCGCGGGCGTAGATGCCGGGTGACGCGTGCCCCTGGAAATAAACAATGTCGCCCTCGTGCTCGCCGGTGCGTCCGCGGAAAAAGTGATTCATGCCTACTTCCACCAGGGTCGCCGCCGACGCGTAGGTGGAGATGTGGCCGCCGATGCCGTGCGATTCGCGGTTGGCGCGCACCACCATGGCCATGGCGTTCCAGCGGATCAGGCTCTTGATGCGCCGCTCCAGTTCCTGGCTGCCGGGGAAGGGAGGCTCTTTTTCAACCGGGATGGTGTTGATGTAGGGGGTGTTGGCGCGGTAGGGCAGGCGCACGCCGTCGCGCTCGGCGTGAATCCGCAGCTTCCGGATCAGGTTCGAGACGCGCTCGGGTCCGCCTCGCTCCATAACGTAGTCGAGCGAGTCGAGCCACTCCCTGGTCTCGATGGCTTCGAGCTCCGGATTGTCCTTATAGATTGATTCACTCATTGCCGTTGAATCCCTTTTCGAAGAGCTGTCAGCTTTCAGCCCTTAGAAGCTGTGGAGAATTAAACGCAGAGGCACCGAGACGGAGAGAAGAGCGGGAGGATCACATGAAAATGTCGGTTGCTTCTCCGCGTTTCCCATTTTTCTCTGTGCCTCTGTGTCTCTGTGCTAGAAGCTCCCTCGCAATTACTTCACACCTCGTCAGCTTGCCGATAGCTGATGGCTGATAGCTGATGGCTGACCCAAGACCAGCTTAGCCATGTTGCCTTCCGCTGTCAAATCCGCGGGCGCAGCGGCGCACCGACCAGTGTTGGTGGTCAGGAAAGGGAAGCTCGGCGGTAAGGCCATCGCTACACGACCGCCAAACCGAGTCACCACCGGCAGTGGGCGGTTGGCACTTGAGTCAGGTTTGTTCCTGGGTTTGTTTTTGGAAGGGTACTCCCGGTTCAATGAGTTACCAGGTTTGTTCCAGGTTTGTTTTTTCAGGCGCTTCAATTCTAAAGGACTTATCAGGTTTGATCCAGGTTTGTTTTTGGGGTCATGTCATTGATTA
>JGI26339J46600_10000079_pt1 | contig 31598 bp, 18 predicted proteins | sample BogFormECP12_OM1_FD_46600 | JGI IMG/M metagenome (IMG submission 46600) | reverse complement strand
TGGCCGTAGTGCACAGCGAGAGTGACCAAATCTATGAGGTTCACTTTTCCGTCGTTGTTGAAGTCTGCTTCTGAATTGTATTTGAGATCGCCGATTTTTGAGTTGTAGGCGTCTGCGAGTATTACCAAGTCCGTGAGATCCACTTTGCCGTCGCCGTTTATGTCCCCGAGTATTTTTATGTGTATTTGACTCGAAGAGACAAGTACGTTGTTGGTGGTATTAGCCTCGAAAGGCACGAAGCTCGCTACCCCAGAAAGTGAGTGGGAGCTGCATTGAGGTTGCCCCGTGGTGTCCCAATAGAAGGTCAAGGTCACACTTGAGCCATTGGGCAGATCAGTTACTGTTTGAATGCCGATTGTGACGTTTGTGTCCACGTATGCCGTTACATTGAATGTCTCGTTCAGTAGATTTCCATCGTTAATTACAGTGACGTTCATTGTCACTATTCTTCCACCGTAGAGTTTCAACGGGCTTGCCTGTATTCCTGTAACTGCTACGTCTCTCACTACTGTAATCAGCAGCCCATCCGTGGTCGAGTGAGAAAGCAAATTGCCAAACGGATCTGTTATAGCCGAACTGTTCAGATTCAACGGACTCCTTCCGTAGCCAATCTCCATGAAAGTCACATTAACTAATGGCGAACTCGCAACTGAAACTGGCGTGTCATAGGTGAACATGACGTTAAAATCGCCGAGCGTGTTGTTGAAGGAAATGCTCTGGTAATCAATAAATGAACCTCCAATTGGATTGATGACAAGATACGACATCAGCCTCAACACTTTTGGATTGTATCGCAAGTCAAATTGGCAGCTTCGCACATTCTCAAAGTTCACAGCTATGATTCCAAAAGTCGTCATGTTGGTCAGATGCAGGTTCGGGTCCATCCTGAACGCTGGATCCACGTATATGCTGGTTATGAGCATATTGTTGAAGTAGCCATCAATTGTGGTTGTAGATACGGTGAAGCCGTGGTTGTCCACAAGCGTTACATTCACTAGGTGAATTGGTGTTTCGCCCAGATTCGAAACGCTAAAAGTCAACGTCACCAATGAGACATTGCCGGTTATTGGCGGGCTTATCGTTGTCGAACCATTTACAGTGCCCAATGTGTTGTTTATCGCAAATCCAATTGCGCTACCGTTCCAACTCCATGTCGCAGATGTTACCTGAAGGACCGTTGAGTTGAAGCTTAAGCTGAATGCAAAGCTCGCCAGGTTGGTTGCGTTTATCACGTTCAAGTTGACTGAGAAGCTGCTTGGCGGTGTCATTGAAGAGTTTATGACGCTTTGAGGATTAACATATATTACTGCTGGGCTCGGCTGTACAGGCGGGGCCACGTTGCTGAAGCTGCTATCTTGTGCATAGTGATCTACTTCGGCAGCGTTCGCGTCCGTCAGGTCTGTGAAAGTCAGGCTGAGCTGCGACGTTCCGACGCTGACTACGGTAAAGTTTATGGTTGCTACAAGCCCGTTTCCCGACCATGGACCGTTTGTCGATGCTGCAGAAACTGCGAAGCTTGTCGCATTAGTGTATGGAGGCGATATTACCTTTCCGGCAGTCGAATTAAAGAAGTTGGCAGGTATGCCGAATAGTAATGAGTTCTGCGGACCAATCAAAACTCCGCCTGGTTGGCCTAGATAGTCTACAAAGGATAGTGGTTGAAGTACGCTGTTATTCCATCCTAGGTGAACCTCTATCCCGCCGATACCTGCTGGAACAATACCCAATGTAGCATTGTACAGACTTATGTTGACGAGGAAGGTTGAGCCTGGGATGAGGCTTGGGTTTGAAATGGATGGGGGTTCTACAACTATTGCGGGTTTGTCTCCTGGGAAGGCTTTGACTTGACTCACTGAAATTGAACTTAGAACGAGTAGGCCAAGAATCAATATAACTACTAATTTCTTCTGAAGCAAGATTCCTCTTCTCCTTATTCTCCTATTCTTTTAAAGGAATGCCCCGTTAATTTAAAGGTTATGGAATTACCTTCCTTAACCCCCTAATAGGGTGGTAAGGCACGCCTGAGGACAAAAGAGTTCCACTGCCATTGTACTTCTATAATATTTCTATTCTTGAAATATAGAGGATTCTTACATGGTCGAATAAATAGCCGCTTCATCTTTTTTTATTTCCAGAGAAGGAGGGAAGGATGAATCAAAGTCGCCGGTGTGGTTCAAAGATTGTGCTTCCCAAAACACGTCACGACATAGTACGTGCCAACAAGAAACGAACAGGTGGAGCAAACAAGTGGCCAGATTCCTCTTTTGAACCCAGCTCAATCGGACGACTGTCAATTCATCTTCAAGGTCCTCCAACGGACCTGGGCAAGATGGATTTCACATGAACGTCATGAAAAGAGTCTTCACGTGTACGCTAATCATTCTTATAATAGCCTTGACTGTCAATTCAGGCTTCGGTCTTATTGACGCCCATGCGATGTGCCAATCCGGAAACGGAGTATCTATTGATGTTTTTACGCAAAAGGCACCATTTGACGGAAGAGGTTCAAATCAATCCAGCGACTTGTTTGGCCCACAGGAAACTGTCGATCTTTACGCCTTAGTCACAGTCAACAACATAGCTGAAGATGGCGAGTTAGTAACTTTCGTCGTGACGGGACCAACCGGTCTGTCCAACAACACGATTTTCTATCTCGAAGGACAGACCAACTCCACCGGAATTGCAGAAGCCCAATTCACCCTTCAAATAATAAATCAAACACAAGTCTTCGGAAAATGGACAGTTGTCGGCTACGTTCAGATCGATGGAGGCACCTACAGCGACATACTTACATTTCAGGTTAACTGGCTAATCGAATTCGTATCCATAAGGACTCTGAATGAGAACCTGACTGGCCAGCAGTCTTTCGGCAAAGATGGCTACGTAGGAATTGAAGTCGGACTCAAGGATAACGCAGAAGTGGGTGAAAACGCAACAGTTGAAATAACTATCTTTGACGTGGCCAAAGTTCCGATAAACACAGTCACGATACCTAACTTCACAGTTCCACCGAACGGGGAGACATGGTACATCTACAGCAGATTACATATTGAAACCTACGCACTCGTGGGCGACGCTTCAGTGGTCGCTGTCGCCCTAACCCAAAATAACACTCCTTACTGTCCAGGCATATCCACGAACTTTCTCATAACAATTCAGAATCCTTTAACCCCAAACTTCGTCGATGCCGCAATCTTTCTTGGTTACGTACCCGCGATGGCTGAGCCAGATCAACTAATAGCTATTCCCATGACGGTACGGAACCAAGGCACTGTAACACTGGACAATCTTAATGCCCGCCTATACATCAACGGATCTCTTCTGGACTCAGAAACAGTGGCTTCCCTAGACTCCTACAGTTACAAAGCATTCTCCGTAGTATGGAATACAACTGGTCTTCCCTTCGGCAACTATGCCATAACAGCCAGCGTTCAAACCTTTCCAAACGAAGCAGACTTGTCCGACAACAGCTATTCGTTTACAACCAACTTGACGACGCCATCAACTATTGGAATTTCCATACATGACATACAAGTTACAAACGTCACCTGTTCAAAGAACAAAGTAAACCAAGGAGAAACCATTGACATATCAGTAACAGTTGCAAACAACGGAAACTTTACCGAATCAACGAATGTAAGCATATACTATGACAACAATCTTATCCAGACACAACCCCTAACAGGGCTGACACCATGCGCAGAACAGACACTGTTTTTCCATTGGAACACAACAAACGTACCAGTCGGGTCTTATCAGATAAAAGCCATGGCAAGCCCCGTTCCAGGAGAAACAAACATTGCCAACAACACTTTCCAAGACGGCACGGTAACAATCAACTCTCCAGTCTCGCCGCCCCCGTCCTTCCCCAGTCTGACATATCTCGAATTGCTCCTCTTGTTCATGGGAATCGCGATCATAGCATCCCTAGCTTTCCTAATATTCCTCTTGGCATACAGAAGGAGAAGAAGAAGAAAGAAACCATCCAAGAAACCCGATTACGTCGTACTAGTGCATCCGCACCTATAATAAAAACTAGGTCATATCATTCCGTTAAGTTTCTGCAAACACCGACAAAGACGGACAGAACAGAAGTCCCGCTGGAAAGGCGCTCGCTAACTTTGCATGCTGACTTAATGCAGACCAGATGAATACACCAGATCGCCGTTCCTCTTGGCCAAACACGACAACACCACTCACTAATGACCAACTTATGCCGCACCCGTAGCAAAACACAATGAAATGAAAAGATTTGTTTCTACCAGCAACTCTCAAGAAGCAGGGTTAGTAAGGGTTATTCCTCTAGTATTTGGAAAACAAAAAAAGAGATTTTGGATGTTTGTAGGCTAGCTATGTAGGCTTTTGCCGTAGTTCACGCAGAACGTGACGAAGTCAGTCAGGCTTATGTAACCGTATGGCGGTGCCAAGTCGCATTCTGGGTTGTAGTTAGGATCGCCCGTGTGTGTGCGCCAAGCTTTGGCAAACACCACAAGATCTTGCAAGTCCACTTTGCCGTCGTGGTTAAGATCTCCTGGAATTCCAGTTCCGCTGAACACGAATGTTGCGGTCACAGTTGCGTTGCCTGTCATAGTGATATTGATGGGATTCTGTGTACCAGTAAGGTTGCCACTCCAACTCTGGAATGTCCAGTTCGCGCCTGGAGTAGCCGTCAAAGTAACTATGGTACCGCTTGCATAAGTCGCATTCAGGGGACTCCACGTTACGTTGCCCGTTCCGACAGTGTTGACAGTTAAAGTGTATTGTGAGGGTGGAGGTGGACCGCCACCCGTGGAATCAATCGTCAGAGTTCCCCCAATCGCATCGTGATTCACTTCGTTAGCCAAAGTATCATATACATCGGTGAAATCTAGAACCAAAGGAAAACTGACTGTTGGTTCGCCGTTAGTGCCATTCGGTTGCTTTATAATTTTGAAGGTTACCTTTGCTACTAATCCGTCGGCACCATTCCATCCCGTACCCGAAGAACTAGCTGCGGCTTCCTCAAATTCAACTGCTCCTGCGTATGGTGCAGTCGTTACTTTGCTGCCATTAGCTGCGAAGAAAGCGGGAGCAATTCCATATAGGATAGCGGGGACTAGGACTCCTCCAGTTTGTCCTACGAAGTCTGTGAATCCTGTGGGAACAGCATACGCTAATATGTTGCTGAAGTTCAGGTGAACTTCTAGACCTATGATTCCATTAGGAGCGTTGTCAAGAGTTGCCCCCCTCAAATGTATTTCCACAGTGAAGTTCTGTCCCACTGGTGATGGAGTTGCGGGAGTCTCCAAACCGTTGAGACTGGAATTCGTGTCCGCCAACGGCGGAACCGCAACCGGCTCCGCACTGAAAAATACTGGGTTTTGTGCCCGAGATGTTCCAACGACAAATAAGGCTGACGCGATCAGCAGAAAAGCCCCAGATAAAGCTAAAATCTTCATCCTCATCCTTCTTCCTTCTCCACTCATTGTTTCTTTGGGTAGTTTAGCAGATTTGCTAACATGTTAATCCAACACAGACTTGCTTAATATCCGTTATGGAATAATGCTCTATCAGTTTTCGCGGGGTTATTTTGGCCCATTTTATTGGGGAGGCCATTTGTTAAGATTTTGCCTCAAGGCGTCAACGCGCGAATTCACTCTGCAAGTAGGAATATCGCTAAGGGTAATGCTGACCGTAATGGAGTGCGAGTATGACAAGATCTGTGAGCCCAACAATATTGTTGCCATCGATGTCTGCGTTAGGATTCCATGCGTGTGGAGCTCCAGGTACACCTCCTGATGCAGGGGTCGTTCCATAAGCATTTGCCAGAAACACCAAATCTACAAGAGTCACTTTGAAATCCCCATTTATGTCTCCAGGAATCGTGACCGCTATTTGGCTGATTGTGAAATTGTTGTTGGCTGGGTTCACGTCCCCTGATACGGGACCGGCAATTGCGCTAACCGAATAGTTGCCGTATGCATAGCCGGTCGTGTTCCAAGTAGCCGTGAGATTTGAGGAAGTTCCTATTGGCAGAATCGTACTGAAGGGCCCAGTCAGCAGGGTGAGGTTTGAGTACAGAGTTGTGTTGAAGGTTTCAACGAAAAAGCCCAAGTTTGAAACTGTAACGTTGAAATTGGCCGCATAATTTCTCCCTATCACCGTTTTTATAGGCGCAACGTTTGTGACGGCTACATCATGATTCGCGCCTGCCACATTTACAATCCCGCTGGAATCCGTGTGCGGAATGGGTTGAGGCGGAATTTCTGCGTCGGCAAGTTTTGTGCCATTGAGAATCAGATCAGTGCTGCTGCCACCCACGGCCTTAAAGGTTACAGTCAGGATTACTCCTGATCCATTCGCTGTCCACCCTTGCCCCTCCACTGCAATGGCGGCGGAGATACGGCCGTAGGCACCGCTGTAGGTGTTGTTAATGTTGAAAATTTGATATGTTCCAAGGGGGGCACCCTGCAGGAAAGGACCTGCAGCCAGATTGCTACAATTCAGTACCGTATTCTGATAATAAAGAAACAATTGCCATCCTGTAAGGTCAGCGACATCTGTAATAGTCACATTAACTTTGAATGTGTCTCCGACGTTCACACTTGAAGTTTGGGGATCCACTGCGAGAATAGTTGAAGGCTGTGCATTCACTTTGCAAATTGAAATTGTCAGAAGTGATAGACACAATACCATGAATGCTCGGACGTAAATCTTTCGCGACATGCCCTTTCTCCCTTAATCTGCAACTAGATGAATTGACAGGAGCCTATTTAAAAGTTCAGGAACAAACTTCTATTCGCGAATAACCACGGGATAGCACGCAATTATGGAGTTTCTGGAAAGTGGTTCAATAACAAACACAATGATGGAAATCTAGGCCCGCTGGGTCTTGTCCTTTAGTTCTGCTTCAAGCACGCTACCAAAAACTATGTTCCATAAAAGCTATCTACCAGTTAGACGCATATCCAATTGGGAGAAGGAGAGTTTGAGACAAATATTTTCAGTTCTAGTTGTTGCCGTTCTTTGCGGAGGATTGTTGAGTTTCCCAAAGATTCAACCATCCAATGCCTCTGGAACACCTACACCTATTTCCGTATCCATTTCACCCCGTTACGCCATCATAGGGATGGGACAATTTCAACTTTTCAATTCAACTGTCACAGGCGGTTCTCCACCCTACATGTACCAGTGGTTCCTCTTTGGGGATGCAATCTCGGGCGCAATAAATTCAACCTATAACTTTACAGCCACCGCTTCGACAGGCGCAACATACTTTGTTTGGCTCTCAGTGACTGATAGCGCCGGGGGACAAGGTGGTAGTCCATTTTTGTATTCCTCAAGCGCCTGGGTGTGGTTGCCTACATTTGATGCCCCAGTATACTATAGCGTCGAACCCATCCCAACTGGTCCGCTGACAAACATTAACGCCAGCATCAACGGGTTGGAAACGCCATCCACGCCATCTCCAGTAGGAGAGAACTTCACTGTGGAAATACATTTGAGAAATGCAACAGCAACGAATGTTCCAAGTGGGGTTGCCGGTGTAGAGGTCCACTTCTACTTTGGCAACATACTCAACTATTGCAAACCCATCGGATTCGCGGACGAGCTTGGGCAAGCAGGAGGTGCTCTGGTTGCACCCATGATCTACGTATATGAAGGATTCTACGACGACAACCTGAACCTGATTGCAAACCCACCATATACCAACGCAACGCAATACATAGTTAAGGCTGCCTCCACGAGCGGATCATGGAACGGCAGCGACGGCCTAGTAGTAAAGATAACCTTCCAAATCACAGCCCAACCATCGCAAAACATGAGCCAAACAGACTTCTACGCTCCACTCCAGATTATTTTGGCAGATCTTAGCAGTTCCGGTGATTATGCGATCCCATTTTCTGCCACCCAAGGGACTTTACATATTGACATCGCACCTGCATCCCCCTTGGTGGGTGACTTGAACGGAGACGGAAAAGTGAGCCTAGCAGACCTTGCTTTGTTGGTTCTGGCCTACGGTTCCAAGCCTGGAGACTCAAACTGGAATCCAAAGGCGGACATAGCTGCACCATACGGAATAATCGGTCTAACAGATCTCGTAACACTTACAGCTCACTACGGACAACACAACCCATGACACCCATCACCTATTAAGAGGGTTGAGTAAATCGTTCCAACCCAAAGTTCTTCACGATTGAGTCCATTAGAAATGCACGCCTCATTCAATCACCCCAACTGCCCTCCCTTCTTTGAACTGTCAAGTACAGCACGCATCCACAAACTTTTCTTGATACCCAATCCTCTCAGGCCTTCTCATCAAGAGGAGGAAACCGGCAACAGCTAAGAACAGTTATATTAGAAGCTTCTTTAGCCCTGAAAACCGAATTCTAAGGCACATATGTGTAGCCAAAATTAGATCCAATATATCCAAGGTCAGAAGAATTGACTACTCCGTCCCCGTTCAAATCATAAGTTGAAGCATTTGACCACAGTGAGTCTCCACGGGCGACTCCTACAAATGCTGAAGCCGCTCGAAGATCAAACAGATCAACTGTGCCATCATTGTTCACATCGCCCTGAATTGGCGAAAACGTGTATGAAAAGTCTGGATTCACGTCAACCTGACTTGTGTTCCCCCTGAAATATTGAAGGGCTGCACCTGCTGGATAGCTAACATTCAGCATTTCGAAATACACTGCGCTTGTCAAGTCATTCGGCCAATCAGCTGCGTTCTTCCAAACGTGATAGAATGAGGATGCAAAGGTAAGAGTGAGAAGAATATGTGATCCGCTCCCCAATGGGAAACCACCAGTTGAGCCCATAATGTTCCCTGTCGATGCGTTCACTGTTATCGATCCACTACTCCAAGTGTTCCATGCGACACCTGCATAGGCAAGAAGCGAAGAATTGTAACGAATATCAAAACAAAAGCCATTAGCTAAAAGAACATTAGAAATACTGATGGTCATCGAAAAACTCTCCATATAGGTACGACACGTGTAGTTCGGAGGCGTTATCTCAACACTCGGTTTTAACGTGAAGTGCGCTGTTATGGAAAAGTTTCCATTTATGAATACATTGGCGGGATTGGAAGAACCGTAGAAGTCTCCGCTCCAATATTGGAAGACCCAATCCGCAGAAGGATAAGGCCATAAAGAAACAACATCGCCATAAGCAAGAGTTTGGCTATTATTATTCACTATGTTGCCCATACCAAGATAAGAAAGGCTCAAAGTGTACACGTTTTTTGTGAATGTTGCAATTACGGTTCTATCGCCCGCCATGTTTATTGTGGTCGGGTTGGTCGTTCCGAATGTATCGCCGCTCCAACCCGCAAAGGTCCATCCAGCGCTGGGCGTGGCAGTCAAAGTGACAATTGTTCCGTGATAGTAGGCGGTTTGATTTGGATTCTTGTTTACCGAACCACTGCCAACACTAGCGATAGTCAAAACGTAAAGATCTTCCCCGACGAAGGTTGCGTTGACAACCATATTGCCTATGATCACTATTGTGCCGGGGTTAGATTGTCCGACCAGGTTTCCACTCCAATTTAGGAAACTCCAGCCCAAGTGGGGAACTGCCGTTAATTGGACGACGTCACCGTAAACGTAAGGGCCTGTATTGTTCATGTATACATCTCCATGGCCAATCACGTTAACGGTTAGGCTATAGTTGACTATTACAAAAGTTGCTGAGACAGATGTATTTCCAAAAATGGATAATGTAGTAGGATTAACGAAACCAGACAAGTTGCCGCCCCAAGAGCTGAGACCCCAACCGACAGCTGGAACAGCAGTCAACTGAACAACATCACCATAATGGTATGGACCTGTATTGTTGCTGTTCACGGTTCCGCTGCCTATGACGCTTATATTCAGAGTGTAATTTATCTGAACGAAAATAGCTGTAATCGATAAACTGCGAGTAAAATTCAAGTTAATTGGATTAACGGAGCCTGAGCCGTCACCGCTCCAATGATCGAAAAGCCAGCCGACATTTGGAATTCCAGTCAATTGGACAACATCGCCGTAATGAAAGGGACCAGTATTGTTTGAGTTAACCGAGCCTCCTCCCAGAGTTGTGACAGTAAGAATATATTGACTTTGTATGAACGTGGCAGTTACGGAGGCGTTGCCAACGATAGAGAGTAGGGCAGGATTGGCAGAACCAAACAAGTCGCCGCCCCATAAAGAGAAACTCCATCCAGTTGAAGGAACGGCTGTCAACAAAACATTGTCACCATAATGGTATGGTCCCGTGTTATTCAAAGACAAAGACCCGCTCCCAACAGTCGTTGTCGTCAAGTTGTAAGAATTGACCGTCATACTGTATTGCCCATCCATTGTGGTGTGGCCGATTGGGCCTGGCTGTGAGTTGCTAAGTTTGTCAGTTGAAAAATGAAGTGTTGTTTGGCTCACTCCTATCATCTGGGGATTAACGACACAAAATTCCAGTGTGAACAATCCTTGGGTTCCGGAATTCGTGAAACCCGTGTTCGTTGATGTTGCAACTAGTCTGTACCAACAAGTATTTCCGTTAAGACCAGTTGTGTTCTGCCCTAAGTACCAGCCACCTGGCCAGAGGAAATTCAAAGAACCAACGTAGTCACCTTCCACAAACGTGATCAGAGAGTTACCCCATGTAACATTGATATCGAAACCCCACAGGTCCGTGACGTTCAGAATAGCTATTGTCACGTTGAAGAAAGTTCCAAAATCCAAGTCCGTTTTTGAAACGACGTTGGGAAGTACCTCAAGCTCTGTGATAGAGGACGCATGCGCGTGGGGCAAATTCCAAACAATGAACGTATAAGCAGACAGAAAAAGCAGTGTGAAAAGCATGGCCGCACAAAACTTTCTAAACGTTCCCCTCGAATATTGCATCCTCTGCGTCCTTTCCCCTCTTAATTTGCAAATAAGTAAAATAGCACCTTGATATATAAAACTTCAGGAACAGTCTTCTAGCCCCATTTGCATCATTAGTGGCACATGAACCAAAACTGCTCATTTCAGGCTGAACATGCATCAAACGCAATGCTAGTACCTCTAGCTTAATTGAAAATAACAAAAATGGGTTTTGGAGGCGGAACGCATTCTTAAGAGCCGTAATTGAAGTTTCCAGCGACTCCGACAAGATCATAGATGTCTATTGTGCCATCTGGGTAAATGTCGTATTTCTGAATCGTTGGCCACTGAGGATCAGATGAGGTTTTGTCGTAGTTTTGGGCGACTGCGACAAGGTCAAAAATGTCCACTTGCCCATCACAATTTACGTCTCCTCGGATGAGGTGAACGCTTATTCCGAGGGCAGGTGGCATCGCTATTCCATTTGTAAATAGTGTGCCCTCCAAAAAGCCAAGTTGAGCATTTTGGAATGATACGCTTGCGTTCAATATCTGGGTAGCATTGATTCTCCAGATATGACTGATTCGATCGTCGAACTGTATCTTGAATGTGAGGTTAAACAATTGGCCCATGGCGCCGAATGACGGACCTGCCGAAGATATCCAGATATTTAGAGACCCAGTTGTATTGGAGCATGTACCTGTTCCGAGAATGCCCCACGTGTCCAAGCCTGTGAAATTGAGAAACTCCGAATCGTAGAGGATTGTCAAATTATAGTTTGTCAAGTCGACGTAGTTCGTTGCGTAGATACCAACATCGAAAACCTTGCCATATTCAAAGGGTTTGCTGGGGTTGGGATTGTAGACTGCAAATTCTAAGCCGGGGACAGTTGCGGTCATGTTGTAGGTTCCATCTGTCAAAATTGGTGTTATGGCGTTCAGATTTGAATCGCTTAGTTTGATTGAAACGAAATGAATGACCGTCGATAGAGGAAAGTTGCAGGTTTTGATTACCTTAAAAGTCAAGCTAAAGAGTGTGCCCGAACCAGTGAACCCCGAGCCACCTTGCGGGACAGCCGCATATCTCACAGACCCAGAGCTGGCTTGATAACCTGGCAGCGGCAGAGGCTCGAAGAAACCTTGAGGCCATATAACATTGAGCGGCGTGTTATCCAGAGTTTGGAAGTTTATCAAATTGTTATCCCATGTNATGTTGATGTCGAAGCCGTAAAGATCAGTTACGTTGATCATGATAGGCACGGTGAAGTCTGTTCCATTGTCACTAGGATTCTTGTTTACCGACGGCATGTAAAGCGAGGCTGATGCGCCAGACGCCCTGTCTATCGTGAAGCCTATCGCTAGAACACTTATGAAAAGCAAAAACGACAACGCTGTCACTACAAATTTGTTTTTCATTGGTCTCCCTTCTCCTTCAATTTGCATTATGATAGACACACCTGATTGTATTTAAGAGTTACCGAACATACTTCTAGTACAGAATACAATTATCCGCATGCGAATGGCTTATTCATTTCGCCGGAAACAATTTTGATGACATCCTTTCAAGGCTGTCTAGAACAAAAAATGTGGGGAGATTCTGATCAAAGAGCCTCTTTTCCTAGGTTCCGTAATTGAAGTTTGTCGCTATGGCAACGAGATCGTATAAGTCTATTGAGCCGTCATTGTTCAGGTCATACTTCTGAATAGTTGTTGACCACTGGGGATCAGATGAGGTTTTGTCGTAGTAATGGGCAACTGTGACCAGGTCAAAAATATCCACTTGTCCATCGCATGTTACGTCGCCCTGAATCAGATGAATTGTAATATTCAGAGCTGCGGGCATCTGTATTCCAGTTGTAGTCAGTGTGCCATCTGTGAATGTTAGTCGAGCATCCTGCAGAGAAATGTTGCGAGTTAGATAGTTCGGTGTATTCGTTCTCCAGATATGTGAAGCGCTGTCGTCGAATTGGACGTTAAAAGAGAGCGTGAACAACAAGCCGCTTTTTCCACTCCAAGGACCACCGCCGGTCTTTTGGATGTTGACGGTTCCCTGTGGGCTTTCCGTGTAGCTACCTGTTCCGAGAACGCCGCCAACCCAACTGACACTAGTCAGGCTGAAGAGCTCAGTGTTATAGATGAAAGTCAAGCTGTATTCGGTCAACTGCGAGCAAACGCCTGTCACGTTCACTTGGACTTCGAAGGTTTTGCCGTATTCGAAGGGTTTCGATGGATTTGGATCGATAAGCTGCAATTCCAAGTCTGGAGTTGTCGGGCTGATTTGGTAAAGTCCATCAACAATTCCTGCTGGTATGGCGGTATAGAGGCTGTTGCTCAGTTGGACCGAAGCAAAATGAATCGATGTTTGAAGCTGCTGAACGTTTGAGCCTTTTTCTACCTGGAAAGTCAAAGTGAACAGGGTTTGGCCACTTGTCGTCGTAAAGCCGCCGCTTGTAGAGACCGCGACAAGTCTGAACCAACCCGTGCCGCCGTTGACACCGGTTGTGTTTTGCTGCAAGAACCATCCAGACGGCCAGAGCGTGTTCAATGTGGAGTTGTAGTTGCATCCAACGAAAGCGATTAAGGAATTGTCCCAAGTCAGGTTGATGTCGAAGCCGAATAGATCTTGAATCCCTCCCACTTCCACGTCAAGAGTAAACGTTGTGCCTATATCCCCGTATGCTTTCAACACAGGTGTTGGGCTTGTGTAAAGCCTTGCAGCAAATGGAGCAGTGAGGAAACCTGAGTAAACCACAGTGGCAGGATCAACATCTACATTTGCCAGCGGTCCTGATGAGTTGCCCCACCAGTTGAAACGGGCATCGAAGGACCCCGAGTTGCCATTTTCATCAGTATCAGTCCATACTCCCCAAAGGTTGTTGGTTATGTTATTGTAATGTGCATACGACATGCTATTCGGCACTAATTCAATTGCTTCGAAGTTGTCGTGAATATTGTTGCTCGCTATGGACAACGCAGAAGGCTGAAGGCTTCCCATATCGTAATACCTAAAGATGTCCGCAATTATCCCTGCTGACGACCAAGATGGGTTACTTGGGCTAGTGTTGCCGCAGTTGTAAATATTGTTATTAGTTATTGTAGCCACGCAGGCTCCAGTATAGTCTTCAATCTCAATTCCATAGCTAACAAGCGATGGATCCGTGTATTGTTGCCCCACAATCGTGTTTCCATTAATTATCATTGTTGCATTGTTGGCGTATATTCCTACTCTTCCGAAGTTTTCGACCGTGCATCCCTGGACTGTCAAGATAGAGTTGTCCCATGCTGCTATTGCTGTGCTGGACGTGTCCTCCGTCGTCGCTGTGTTTGGCGACGCTATACATCCTTGAACTGTTCCACTTGAACTCTCGTAGAGTATAGCGTAGCTTTTGGTTCCTCCACCGCCGAGTCCTTGTCCTTCAACATCCAACCCGTTCAACACGACGTTGGATGTGCCTGTGACGAAGACTACTGCTTGTCGACTGCCATAGTGCGTCGAAAACATGGCCCCTCCCTGAACTATGACGTGACCGACAGCCGAAATTGTAAGTGGCTTGTTGATTTGCAATGTCTCCAAGTAGGTTCCGCCTGAAACAATGATTATGTCGCCGGGGTTTGCAGCAGCAATAGCTAGGCTGATCGTTGGATAGTCGGTAGGTACATGAATGGTTGCTGGACTTGCTTTCACCAGTGACAGTGTGTTGATGAGCGGTAATGTTCCACAAATTAGTGCTGTAATCAACAGTATCGTTGCTATTTTGTATTTCATTTCTTCCCTTCTCCCTTTAATTTGCATCAGAATAATCACTCTCTATAGTATTTAAAGGTTGCAGGAACTTATCCCTAGAAAGGAAAACACTTTTGCAACCTCAATCCACGCGCGCGCTGCTGAATCATTATTGATCCGGGCTTGCTATTCCGACAAAACGTCTTGCACGTGTACAGAGAAAAAGACATTGGGAACGACAAGTTGAGAAACACAAAGCGTATGGGCAAACCCGGTGAAAAACGCTTTTGCACAGATATGGAATTAGTGGGGTCAATCCACTACTGGGAGGTCTTGTTGTGAGTTCTTGGATGTACGCGCACCGAAAAGTGATAATTCAACGCGCAGTCCTTGAGAGTGTTCGGAGAAGAATCGAGGGGCCAAGATTGTCACGGAGTATATGTGTAGCCGAAGTTTGATGCTATGACGACTAGATCGAAGACGTCGATGGTTGAGTGACCCACCAAGTCGTACGTTGGGTTTTGTTGTCCGAAGTATGCTGACATTGTCCTGAGATCAAAAAGGTCTACGGTTCCATCGCTGTTTATGTCGCCTTGGATCGGCGAGAAAGTATATGAGACGTCCGGGCCCACGGTGATTTGGTTTTGAGTTCCACCTTTGATGTATCCAAGGTCTGGACTGCCTGGATAGCTCAGGTTAGCCCACTTGATATATATTGTTCCGGCTAGATCGTTTGTCCATCCTGGAACGGCTTTCCAGATGTGATAGAAAGTCGCGTTGAAAGCGATAGTTATCAGAGTCATGTTGCCGCTTATGGGGCTGCCTGAAGTATAGCCCGAGAGGTTCCCATTGGCCAAATCTAGGGTGTAGTTTCCGTTTCCCCAAGCGTCCCAAGAAATATTCATGATGTTAAGGAGTGTCGCGTTGTAGTGAATTTCAAATCGGAAACCTGTCATGTTGAGGCAGTCTGTGACGTTTACCTGAACAGGAAAGGCTTCGCCGTATTCGCGGCACAATCTGTCTGTTGGACTCATCTGAAGACTCGCATAATCGTCCCGCGTATGTATAAGTGAACAGTCGATGGCCCACGAATGTTGACTAGCATCTCCGCTTTGCAGGAATTGAATTGTGAAGGTTGGTTCCGTCAGGTAGGAGGCTACTGAGACATTGTTCCATTGATTTGCAATGAGGTTAATGACAGGGATCCATGAGTTGTCTGTGGAATTCCAGACTCTTACTTGAAGAGGCTCTGAGTCGCTAAAACTGCCGGTCTTAATGCAAAGTTCTCTGTGCGTTGTTGTGTAGTTGACGTTTGTCCATTGGATCTCCAAATCCAACTCATAATCGGGTGGCATCCCAAATGATCCGGTTTCTTCATTTCCTATACTACGAAAGCTTGTTTGATTGTTTTCACAAAGGTAGCTTTCATTTATCCATGCTGCACTTCGCCCGATGCCTGAGATGCGCATCTCATCCAGCGTACCGCTCATTAATCTAGTAACTCCCAATTGGTATTGGGCACCAAAATAAAGGTTCCAGTTCCCTGAAGTGCTTCCGCCTGGCTGTACGTTTCCGCTGACTGAATAGTCTTCTACATCGACTCCGTTTATGAACTGACTTAGCACGGAACCATTATATGTGAAAGCAACGTACGTCCAGGTGTTTAGAGGTACTTGAGCAGTGGAGATTTTCCAGCCTGAGTCTCCCGGCGTGTATAGATAGTTCTCGAGGTGCAACGAACTGTCTATGGTGAAGTAGTATGTGTAGTATCTGATTGCGATTGTCGCTTTATCCGTTGGCGCCTTGTTCAGGTAGACCCACGCTTCAACCGAAATATTGGTCGCGTTCAAGCGTGGACTATCAGGAATCTCTACATAGCCTGTTGAACCATCAAAAGTGAGTGCACCGCCTATCTCTCCTGAACCACTATAGACTACTCCGCCACTTGAAGTGCCATTATTACCGTTAGCTGTTGAGTCAACGGCATTTGTTTCATTCATATGCCAAACACCTGTGAAGTTGGAATCCCAAACGTCCGTTGGATTCTGTTGGCTCTCAACGGCAGGGTTTCCGTAGATCATGCATATCGTTGTGTCTGATGCGCTAGTTAGGTTTGCCTTGACCCAGGCCACCAAATGTGCATCCGTGCTGTTGTAGTTTATGTTGAAATATTCTATTTGATAGTCAAGCACTGTTCCAGAACTATCTGTAAAAGCTATGTCGTTTCCGCCACTTTGGGCATGATTGTGCAAATTCGAATCGTAGATGTCGAGAAGGACCGGAAAACTGTTTAAATTCCCAGTCACGCAGCTGTGATTTATTGTGATGTTCTCCCGATACTCCATGGTGCCAACCCCTCCAGTGTTCTCTTCAGTCAACGTGTCATAACTAGAGTCGCTGACTTTTTCATTGTTGAAGTTGCTGAAGGCTCCCTTGTTTCCATTACCATCAACGTCTGATGAATTTGAATCTACATAGTCATATTCAGGTGCTCTTGCCGTAAAACTACNTATTCCAGTTCCGTTCACATTACCGTTTGTGTCGTTGTAGTAGATTTCCCATTGGATNGTGTTGCCTGGTGCTATGCTTGGATTGGACCATGTGAAATTCGACCAAGTCCAACTGTCAGCCGCATCATTCGTGTCAATAGGAGGATGAGGCATGCTAGATGATGAGAATAGGTCGACGTAACGCCAGCGATATGGATTATTGAAGCCACNACCTACAAACAAATACCTTGTGCCGTTTTCAAACCACCAACAAGGATTTGCAGTCTGAGTAGCAGACCCTGCATTTCCGGCGATGATCGGATTATTAGGATTTTTGGAGAATGTGACGTTAAGAATGTTGTTACCGATTTCTCCTGAGTATTCGCCAACCTGAAAATCCCATGGAGAGGAAGTGGAAGCAGCTTCATAAGCACCGTAAATTGTGTCTCCTATCTTGATGATGGTAGTGCGTGGAAGACCCAAATTGTCAAATTGACCAACTCCTCTTTGCAGAATCGGATTACCTGCATAACGCGTGAAGGGTCCGTACGGGCTATTGCCATAACAGACACCGATGCTCCAATATCCTCCTCCTGGCCCTGTGTTGTCAGTGGCGGAATAATGTCCATACCACTCGTTTCCTGGCGGACCTATTCTCTGCAAATCCAAACTGAAAATACCCCCTGACTCCCAGCCCGTACCCGAGGGTGTCAGAATCGGATTACCACTGTATTTGGTCCATCCATTCGGAAACTCTGCGTCGGAGGTAGTCGCTACTCCGATACTTTGCACCCCACTTCCATCAGTCCCCATATAAAAGAGATAGTAAGTTCCGTTGTAGTAAGTTACACTTCCCATTCGGAGTTGACCCTGATCCCATCCCGAACCTTGGGAAATTATCGGGGCACTGCCGTTCATTACACTCCATGGACCCGAAAGAGTGGATGAGTCTAGCATAAATATTTGCATACTGGAGAAATCGCTACCGCTGGTAACAAAGAGATAATACGTGCCGTTAACCTTCAGAATCTTGCTATCTTCAGTGTTATAGCCTGACCCAAACAATTGGTCGCCATCGACAATTGGGTTGCCCCCACTCGGCTGCCAAGGGGACCATACTTGAGTATAGTTCTCCCAAGTTCCAGTTTCATTAGTTGACAACCAACTCCAATTCAAACCAACGTCGCTGTAACCTTCGGCAGAGAGCGTGAGATTCTCTCCCTCCATTACTGATGTTCCATTAGCAGGGCCAACGTTCATAAGAAGTGGACCGGCAGCTGAAGGAGCTATTGCACTCGGAATACGCAACCAAGAAACAACACTCAGCAAGAACAATACTATCACGATTAGACTGAAAATCCTCCTAGAATTAGCTTTCAATAATACTCTCTCCTTTCCCCTTCAATTTGCATTAAAAAAGTAGTTAACAGGGTATTTAAGATTTCAGGAACAAACTTCCATGAAGGCGCGCGCTATTTGCACTTCAGTTGAAATGATCTTGTCATAGCGCATCTTCCTCTTTTCCTCAAACCTAAGAAACGAAAATGTCAGCCTTACAGATCCAGTGAGGCTTGCGGTCTAGCCCGCGCTTGTTTGTCGCGTTTAGCTAAGCTGTTATTGCAAAAATTGTGGTGGGTGACTGTGGACCCCATGGGGTTCCGCCATTTCTAGGATAGTCTGTCAAGACATACCCAATGACATTTGCCGTGCCTATCATTGCCCAATTGGGAATTTGATGTAGGAGGTTTGGGTCGACATATGTTCCGTCCGTTGTGTTTCCTTGGCTACCTTCGACGCGCGTTGCGTTAATGGTTAGGAAGAGCATGCTCTCTCCTATGGGATAGCCTTGTGAATCGTATGAGTCGATTGATAGCAATACCAGTATTGGTTGTTCGTGGATCGTTTGTATGGTTGCGGTGAAGTTCATTATGCTCGAGGGCTTCGGGTATGGCTCGCCTACTGCTACTATGTTTGTGACTTGAGCCAGCCATCCTACCTGGAAGGCCATCGTGTCGTTAACGGTCACCTGGTCCAGTTCAACGGTTGCGGTTATGTTCCACCAACCGAAGATTGATGGGTCCACGNCGCCTGGAATCAGGTCAGTCTGTGGAATTCTGAAGCNGACTGATGCAATTCCGTTAATGTCAGAGTAGCTCTGCAGGATGGTTATCCTTTGGCCGAGTGCATTGTGGATTTCGAATGATACGAGCGTATTGGTAACGCGGTCTCCACCATCCGTGACCTTAGCGTACAGACACACTTCCTGCTGTGGAGCGAACGAGTCACTGTGCTGGTTAGCACCCTGCCCACCGTAAGGATCTGGGTATTGGTCATACAGGTCAATGTTCTGTCCTGGGCTAGGGTAGCCCGCTATGTATAGGCCATCCGTGACTATTGCACCTGGGATTGGGAAAAGGTCGACTGCTGTCACGTAACCGTTCCATGGTGCGAACAGTCTTTCTGGGTGTGCCCACGAAGCCAAGTCTAGTGGGCCAATGGTTATCGCACAGTTTGGTGGCGGGTAGTTGTCGCCTACAAATGCGACGCTAAATTCAAGTTGCATGACCGAATCCGTGCCTCCTGAAGGCGTCGGATCAGACAGTTTCGTGGATATTTCTTCTATGCTGCTCGGAGTTACGGTCCAGGAACTGAAGGTGGTTGCACCACCTTGCTGCAGGAACCCCCCTTCGGAATAGCCTACCAGTTGTATCAGCGTGCTGTTCCAGTTCACTTGCACATCGTATCCGGCTATGTCCCAGAATGGGTCGGAAATAATCGTGACAGTGTAGTTGAGCGTGTCGCCCAAGTGTATCGTGCCCGTTTGGGTGGCTGGCGAGATGAAGAGTAGTGGCGTTGGCGGATCCTGAGAGGGTGCTGATCCGCTGTCCAGTTTTCCGTAACTGGCTGGACCGATATCTAAGGCGTTTCCAAAATAGGTGACTGGTTCAATACTGTTATTCGAAGGGTTCGTTGCAAGTCCTCCCCTTGCCACCATTAGAGGTGTAATGAGAAGTGCAAGAGCTAAGAACCAAACTTGAACCCTGCCTATTTTCATCTGTCCCTCCCCTCGCCTTGGCACTTGTTAGAAGGGTAGTTCCCAAGGTTTAAGGTTTTCCAGAACTGGCGTCTGAGCCGACTCGAGAGCGAGNCATCTCAATGATTTGATAGTCTGTCGAATTTCCAAAGGACTACAAAACTTGGGAGGACTGGGTCATTGAAACAAGAAACCAGAACTCTTTAATTTCACTTCATGAAGTTTTGCATGAGGAGGGAGAGCATGCACTGGTATCGGAAGATTATTGGTTCTGTTTTGTTGATTTTGACTCTAGGTATCGTGGGGGTATCTATTCCGAAAGTAGGCTTCGCTTCTGTTCAAGCATCGCTGAACGTAAGTCCAAATTCCCTTCAAGCTGTTTCCCTGGGTCAGTCTTTTTCAATCCAAGTTAAGGCTTATTACGTCTTCAATATAACAGGATTCCAATTTCAGTTGTGTTTCAACACGACCTTGCTGCATCTTATGAATGCATCGCTTGGAAGCTCCTTCCCAGCGCCGCCAAATTCCACTGTCACTATTTCAACGGACAATGTTCAGGGAATAGTGTCAGTGCAAGCTCACATCCAAGGCGCTGGAACTCCAGTGAGCGGCATCGGAACCCTGCTGACTGTTAATTTCAATTCCACGTATGCCACGCAGTATCCTCAGCCGCTTGATTCGTGTACTCTGTCAATTGTCAACGATGCGCTTTACGGTTTGGAAGACCAACCTATCCAACACAGCATCATAAATGGCACGTATGTTGCACCTTACGCACCACCTCAGCTTAATTTGACACTCAATATGAACAAAAACACCTATTATTACGAAAATATCATCAACATAAACGGAACGCTAACTGGAAACGACTACCCAATCCCAGACGCGCTAATAGCCTTAGAAATTCAAGGTCCAAATGGGGCTCTGGTCGCTGCCAGAACTTTCGAGACATCAAGCCTTCCATTGTCTTGTCCGATAAGGGTAACAGCGGTGACGCCATGTGACTCGGGTGGGACACCCCAAAACTCGTTCTCAGTCGAAAGTATTGCATACTTCCAAGTTGATATCGACAACACAGCATCAACCAGCCAGACCGGAATAGTAATTGTAAACCCATACGATGCGAGCAACGCAACTTTGGGCGCCAACTTTCTTCAGATAAGTATGCCTCCAGGAGGCAACACCAGTGCAGTACTGGGTTTTCCTCTGCAATATGACCCCAGCCCTCTGGTCCTCACACCTCCCTCCTCTGGAAACGCAACAGTCTACGTAAGCGTCTGGTCAAACTTAATTGAGTACGGTGGAACCCCCTCATCTCAAGAAGCCGAGGCAGGATTCATAATATTGCCTACTGGCACCACACAAGGCGTAGGCACGATCACGGGCCTCCCGGCTCAAGGAAACTACCAGACAAGCTTCATGTTGCATTTCAGTGAAGGGATCTATTCCTCCACCCAGCCGCCTGACTATGCGGTAAGAGCCAGCGCAACGTATTTGGGAACAAGCGTGAACACGACGAGACAAACGCAAATAACAATAGCAGGAGACATTAATCACGATGGCAAAGTCGATCTCATAGACTTGGTGTATTTGGCAAATGCTTACGGAACGACCCCTGCATCAGGAGGCACACCCGGAGCCCCACACGCATGGAATCCTGCCGCGGATATCAACGGAAATGGAAAGGTAGACCTTGTCGACTTGGTCATTCTGGCAGTCAACTACAGAAAGGGGCCAGTCTAGTCTCAAACGAGGTCAGAACGTCATGTTAATTACGAGAAGAAGGGTTTATGGGTAGTGTTGTCCGTATTAGATAGCCAGGATAACAAGGTCAGCGAGGCTGACGACGCCGTTTCCATCTATAGCGCGCGCCTCAAAACCTACTGTCAAACCAAAAACCAACAATGTTCGAACATGCTTTTCGCAACTTCAGGATTGATGAAATTGAGTATTCAGAAAATTCCTAATTGAGACCCGCAAAGCACTGCTCGAAGAGCTCCACCCGACTTTGAAAGCGATGTAAAATGAAGACAAAACGGGTCCTGCGTTTCTCAGCTCAAATCTAAAGTCCTTAACTATTACAGAGGTCGCAGCGATGCTGCAGGCTCACGTTGCAAGAATATGACAGTGCCAGGAATTTTCGGCGAGAATCATTTGTGGAAAAGGCAACTAATCTTCATGTTTGCGAGATCTGTTTGAGTTGGCGATGATACATTTCAAGTATTTCCGAAGTAGCCGTCGCGTCCTCGGATGACTTGTCAACGCGATAGTTGCCTGTAAATCTGGGAAATCTAATAGCTAATCCGCTTCCTTTTCGAACGGAATCCATCCCGCAAGTGTGTATGGGACTCAGCGTAATTTCTGCACCCAAAACTTCAATCACGACTGCAGGCTCAAACCAAACATCGGCCTCAAGTGTCGAGTTGACCCTCGGGTGCCTATGTGCAACAACGTGCTTCGAAAGAATCTTTGGGAGCTTCGCAAGATCTTCGTCAGTGAATCCTGTTCCGCATTTGGTAATGGTTTCAAAAGAGTCCTTTTCCACATTATAAGTTGCGAGCAGCAACGCACCGTACGCCCCAGCTCTCTTACCTCGCCCATGAAAAGCACCCACGACAACCAGGTCGACTGTATCGGTCATCTCGCTCTTGTAATCGCGTTTGTATTTTATCCAGAGCCAACCTCGCGATCCTGCCTGATAAACCGAATCCTTCGCTACTGATTTGCATACGAGTCCTTCGCAGCCGTCTTCGATGGCTTTCAGAAAGAACTTCTCCAAATCGCTTGCGTTGTCAGTCACAACGTGATCTGCAATTTTCGTATGATCGCTCTTTTCAACCACTTTTTCAAGAGTTTTTCTTCGGAAGGGATAAGGCTCAAGCGTCAAATCCTTTCCATCAACATAAAGAACCTCGAACATGAAAAGTGAAACTGGATAATCCTCAACAGCTTTCTCAACCCCGTATTTGCGCCTGCGATGCATAAGCTCTTGAAAAGGACGCATCTCGCCCGTGTCGGGATCTACCGCCACACATTCGCATTCAAGAATAGCGTTCCTCGCCAACACATGGGTTCTGAAAAGCTTAACTGCGTCAGGGTATTGACTTGAAATATTTTCCAGTCGCCTCGAAAAAAGCGTAACCTTCTCGCCCTTCTTATGTGCCTGCAACCGTTCGCCATCATACTTGTATTCAGCTACACATTTTCCGCCGAGCTTCTCCAAAATNTCTTCTGGGGANGAGAGTCTTTCCGCCAGCATAGGCCTTATGGGCTCATCGATTGAAACATGAAAACCCTTTATTCCCTCAATTCCCATACGGGCAATCGTATCAGCGACTCTCCCGAGATCTGAACATATGTTGTAAGCTCGTTCTACCGGTCCCCTGGCTTCTTTGCCTCCTCCAAAAGCTATGGCCAGAGCATCCAAAACCGTCATGTCTGCGATGCCGAGGCGTAGGTTGCCCGTGACCATCCGCATAACGTATTTGGCTTCTTTAGGAGTTGCCGCGGCTAATAACCCGGCAAGCAGCGAAAGCTTTGTGTCCACCGCGCCTGAGCCCGAGGTTCCGGCCATTTTGTCGAGCGTCTCATAAACTTTCTCAACCGTTAGAGGTTCATGAGCGAAAGTGACTTGTTTCTTGCTTCCTACAAATTTCTGGGCCGTCTCGCCTAAATCGCCAGTTCTTTTGATGTCTTCCGCAATCTCGTCCTCTCGTCTTCCAGTGGATCTCGCCAGAGCCCTTATCGCAAGCTTCTCAGCAACCCCAATTTCAATTCCGGAGAAATCAGGATGTATCTTGCCCTGCGTCAAATAAGCAACCTTGCCTAGTAGTTCCTTCGGTGTATCCTTGACAAGCTCCACCAGGAGATCTGTCATTTCCAATCTCTTGGCAGTAGCTTCAATTTTCTGGTATGCATCGGCAATCAACGCGTATTTCAATCTCAGCCCAGGCCTACTTCGATTTGACTAAATACTAAAAACTTCATTTATAACCATCAACGGAAAGTGTTTATCTGAAACAGCATCTGCAGACTCACTTTTCTTCCTGAAATCCATCGTAATGGACAATCTCTTCGACCTCTCGCCTAGCCCTCGGAGACGGAACCTTTGAATAATGTCCGATTGGAATCAAAGCGACTGGTCGAACCCCTGAAGGAAGATTCAGAGCTTCACTCGCTGCCTCCTCTTTGAACGCTCCGACCCAGCATGTTCCTAAACCAAGCGAATACGCCGTCAAATGAATGTTCTGTGTCGCGGCAGCGGTGTCCTGAATGCAGTAAAGTGTCTTTCCTCTTTCACCATAACCTTCAGAAGAACGAGTTTCATCTGCACACACAACAATCACGACCGGAGCCTGTTCAATGAATGACTGATTATAGGCAGCCTCTACAAGTCTCTTCTTGACTTCCGCCTTTCTGACGACGACAAACTCCCAAGGTTGTATATTTCCTGCTGAAGGAGCCCACCTAGCTGCATCTAAGAGTTTCTTGACAATTTCCTCGGATATGTCTCCATCTTTGTAGGCCCTAACGCTTCTTCTTCCCTTAATCGCCTCAACCACATCCATCAGGAGATCACCACTTGCTATTCACTGATAACAAGCCTTAAGTCTTCTCATTAGTAAAGTTGTGGCCGGATGATGAGGACTCGAGTAACGGAGCAACTGCGGTGATGGACTCGACGGGCGAACTGACATAACAATGCAGAAACCTTATGATTCGAAGAGAACAAGTCAAGAAGAAAATCACGATTCGAAGTTGCGAGTTGCAGTGTGGAAAAGGAAAGCTTCGCGGACGCTCGTTCCCGCTGCAATCAAAGATGCATTCACAGAAATAGTTAAAAGCGCAAAAGAATGTAGTGCATCACTTCAAAAATGCGTGAACAAGATGATGACAGAACTTGAAGCACGCGTTGGTAAGAAAACAAGGTGACTAAACATGAGTGAAATTAAGATAAATATCTCAGATCTGAAAAATGAAGGAAGCGACGTTGTTGCTGACTTGGCCAAGTTTCTGGAAGAAAAAGCAAACGTTGAGACTGCTCTCAACGAGATAACAGTGAAAAGCAAAAGTGAAAGAGAAGCAGTCCTTTCACGAACTTACGTTCGTGTCTTACTCCGAAAGTTTCTTCATCGAAGCGAGTTGAAGAAGTATTACAGGGTCATAGGGGGCAAAGACAACACATTGATAGTTAAGGAAAAGAAAATCGGAGAAGAGGAAGAAGAATAGCTCGCCTCTTAGCTAAAGAGGCCCTCAAACGCGTGAGACAAGTGTCGGATCTCGTCAGACAAGTTAGTTCGAGCGCGCACCTCCAAGCCCAAACTTGTTTAGATCAATCAGTCAAACTTGAATGAAATCCAACTCTCTCTCAGTAAAGAAAGATATAAACACCATGAATTCATCCAAGAATCCAAGACGAGTGACACCTCAGCAATGATATGCCAGAAATGTGGAAAAGAAACATTCCTGCCATTCAAATGTCAGTACTGCGGAGGCTATTTCTGCTCTGAACATCGACTACCTGAAAACCACGATTGCCCACAGATTGCCCTAGCACGGATGCCCAAGGATGATACAAATCAGGAGAACGTTCACAGAACGATGTCCGTAGAATACTCGTTTATGAAACCTGGAATAGGCAGAGGAAGGCTGCACTTTAGCAAAAAAGAATTGGAACATCTGGCCGTGGCAACTGTGCTTGTAGTCGGCGTAGGTCTGTCGTTGGATCTGGGGGGTTTAGCAAGCAGCAGTTTCCTATGGCTTTTCGTTTCTGCACTGGCCTTCACCGCATCATTTCTCGTGCATGAAATAGCTCACAAAACAGTTGCTCAGAGACACGGGTTGTGGGCAGAGTTCAGACTAACCTCATTTGGTGCAATTCTTACTGCTGTATCAATCTTGATACCCTTGAAATTCATAGCTCCCGGCGCAGTTATGGTCGCGGGAGCTGCAGACCGAAAAATCATGGGCAAGACAGCGATTGCAGGGCCAACCATCAATATTTTGTTGGCCGCGGTCCTCGCCTCAGCAGCCATAGCTTGGCAGAGCAGCACGGTGGGCGCGCAAGTCCTTGCAGTCATTGCGTTTTTCAACGGTTGGATAGCAACTTTTAATCTAATTCCTTACAGCATTTTCGACGGATTGAAAGTTTTCAGTTGGAATAAGAAAGTCTGGGCCCTGTCATTTATTGCGAGTTTAGCTCTCACGGTGGGGTTGGGAATCACCTATTTCGGCGGCCTCCTGTAAGGGCATAGATAAGAAAGGCATAAATATCGTGGAAACCGAAACTATCTCGGCACCTGATTATTCTCGGTCGGTATCGCGGATGGTTAACAGAGATAGACATGAAATTGCCATAGAAATACTGAAGAGAGCCACTCCGGGAAAGAAGAAAACGGAGATTATGAGAGACGTAGGCTTGTCTTACTTGCAGGCCAAACTGTACCTTGGGGAACTCGTGGAAAGAGGCCTAATACAAATCGACGAAGAACGCGTGCTGAAAACAACAAAGAAAGGACTGGATTTCATCGAAAAATGCAAGATTTGCCCCCTTTTCGATTGGGACAAAGACAAGTTAAAAACAATGCTTCTCAAGAGCTAAAGAAGCTCTATAGTCACATGAACTTCCTCAGGAACCCTGATACGCATAATACGCCGCATCACACGCTCCTCAGCATCTATATCGATTAAACGTTTGTGAATGCGCATCTCCCACCTGTCCCAAGTCGCGGTTCCCTCTCCGCACGGCGTTTTCAACACGGGGACACGCAGCCGCTTTGTAGGCAACGGAACTGGCCCGTTAATCTTGACCCCGGTTTTCTGGGCGATACCCTTCAATTCCTCACAGACCCCCTCCAGCTTCGTGTAATCCGTGCTCGTCAAGCGTATCCGTGCTTTTCTAACCATTCGCCCATCAATCCCTAATGACTTTTTCAACCAGATTTACTAGGTATCTACCTTAGACAATTAGCCGTAAATAAAAACCTATCGACCAAACTCAAATATGAATCCGAAAACCCCTCAACTATCTAGCCATCCACAAGCTCCGTATTGATACAACCAATCCTTTAGCGTTGACAACGCTCCCCACACGTCTTTCCACGTTACCTAAAGCGCCACGCGCAACACTACGTTCAACATTGCAATTGAACAGCACAGAATCAACCCTAAAAAGCCTCTAGTCTGTCATCTCCTCCACTTGTTACTACACACATTACTTTTGACATTACAAAAAAACAGCCTATTCGACTCTGAAGAGCCGTCCAGCCTGATTTTCAACATTGTTTGTTACTTTACAGATTACTTTTGACGTTACAAGTAAAAATGATCGGGGCAACAAAACAACATGCAATCGTAAAATGCAGCATTACAAAAGTGAAACCAAAGAAGCATCTGCGACCCCACATTAGTCGGATGGGCATCCTCCAGTCTCTGCCCTACTGGTGCTTTTTCTGCATGATGCTGACTCTGCTCAGGGCTGGGCAGAGAATAAGAAAACCTGCAACGTCAGATAAGCTTGAACTCGGCGTTTGCTTTGACTGATCAATCAGTTGAGAAACCGTCAAGTTCTCGTTAGAAAGAGGAAAAAGCTCTAGTCGAGTCTCAACATTTGTCACCGTCTGATTGGTCAAGCTAAAATAGCCCGTATATGAATGCGGGTAAGTACTGCCTACCGCGTCTCCTAGCGTCTTGTTCTCACTAAACATCATGCTCAACAAATTCATAGTTTCAGTGTCCGTGTCCTGGGGAAAAACTATGTCAGACCAGCCAAAGTAAGCTTTGGCTCCCTTTGCAATGAAGGCATCTGCCATAGGATTATCTCCATGAATCAAGCTCTGACAACCCATCGCGATGACTATGCTGCTGGGAAAACGACCCTGCAAATTCCCTATGAAAAGCGGCGACAAACAGAAATAGAACTCACCCGGCTCATAAGTGAACTCTCCTTTAGTCAACAAACCATTATCCACATCGTCTTGATAGGCCCCCACAACATACTTCTCCGAAGTAAACAGATCCACCGTCGAACTATCATTCCTCAGCGCAGAATGCTCTCTCAAAATCACTATCCCATAATTCGAACTCGCCAAATTTCTAAAAAAACTCACATTCAAACTACTGTTAAAGTAAGCAACACTAAAACCATGACTCATCAAAGTAGCCGTAACATTCAAAACAAAAGAAGGATCTGGAAAATCCGTCCCCAACTGATCCACAATCACCGCAGTAAGAGGAAGCTTCGCGTTAGACTGCAAAAATGCACTCGAGAGCACTACACCCAACACTATCAGTACAGCAAGGACCACAGTGACAATAATCCACCGACTAACCCCCTTCATTTTCTTAATTCCGCGACTCGAATTCTTGCCTTTTCCCGACATTACCAGATAAACCCCAAAAGCCGCCAAACACTCTTCGTGAATATACATTAAAGACTGGAAAGAGCCACCTATTTCCTTTTCCTCTTAACACACGCCAAATCCACGTAGAACTGACATCCTTGACTTAACCGGATATCGCACGTTCACAGGCCGATACCCGCGTCGCTAATACAAGACGCACACGCAGATCGCAGTTGGGCTACTTTCTTCTTCGCTTCTTCAAAGCCAACGCGACTGCGCCTGCCAGAGTCACCATGGAGTAGACTCCGAAGTACGACACAGGTGCAGGTTTGGCCAGCGAGAAAGAGTCTCCGCCGACGCTACTTGGAGCTGGAGGTATGTATGGAGGTCCAGCATAATCAGCGGTTGCTACGTGAGGCGCGTTCATGGTCACAATGATTGTTGAGACGCCCGCACCCATAGGTGTTCCGTCAACGTCCCATTTGGTGAAGTTGTATCCTGAAACAGCTGGAGCCATGATCGTCACAGGCGCAGATGAGTCGTACCATCCGTTTCCTGAGAGAGACGCTATGCCGCCAGGTGATGTCATAACTGTCAGATAATACTGAGTCTTCCAGTTCCATGTAATAGTCGAAGGCTGCGTAATCGTAAAGGTCACTGTTGCGACCACTCCTGGACTGGGAACGCTACCCGTTCCTGTCCAACCCGTGCAAACGTATTGAGTGTTGATTGGGCCTATAACCATTGGAGCAACAGAGGCTGTTACGCTTGTTCCGCTGTCGAACCATCCGTTCGCTGGAGTCGGCGAATCGTAAGGAGATGATGACGCAAAGTAATATTGAGTCTTATAGCTCCCAATTATGCCTCCTGAAGTTGACACTGTCAGTGTGTCGCTCTGCAACGTCGACATTCCTGATGTGCCAGTCCAAGCGTACTGTTTGCTGTTCGGCGTCACAACCAGAGGAGACTGGTAGGCAAAGCCATGTGTGCTCCCACTGTCCAGCCAAAGCGATACAGGCAGCTGAGATCCGTTGTAATCGACCAGATCTACCGTAACAATTGTGCCTGTGAAGTCTGAGCCGACTCCTGTCTGGTCAAAGGATACTTTGTACTGAGCAACATAGCTTGCTGTCACCGTCATTCCAGCATCCATCGACACGTTAGTCGGCGATCTCGTCGGGTCAGAAATCTCAGTGATGTTAGCCGTGCTCCAACCATTGAACCTGAACCTCGCAGAACCAGGAGTAATATCAACGAAAGCGTCCGTAGAAACTGTGGCGACGGTGCCTGCATCATACCATCCCGAACCAATCGGTGAATTCACACTCGGTGGATTCGTTGCCAGCGTCAGATAATACTGGGTCTTGTAGTATCCAGCGATCGTTCCGTTAGACGTAACAGTAATGGAGCCGCTTTGAGCTGTCGACAGCCCTGTCGTGTAGTCCCACAGATACTGTTTGACATTTGCAGTTACTACAAGCGGAGATTGGAACGCGAAAATATGCACTGAATTGAAGTTCCACAGGAACGAAACAGGTAGTTCTGCCTCGGTGTAGTTGACGCCGTCAACCGTGAGAACGGTGCCTGTCCAATCCGGACCAACACCTGGGTCGAAGGTTACTTGGAATGCGATTTGGCTAACATAAGTCCCCGTAACACTTCCTGCTGCAGACACGAATAGAGACCCACTTTGACTGGTCACCAGTCCTGAAGTGGAACTCCAAATGTATTGAAGACTGGCGTTGACAGTAAGCGGTGAACCGAACGAGTAAGAGTGGGAAGAGCCACCGTCAAACCATAACGAGACCGGAAGAGAACTCACAGAGTAAGTGTTCGAGTCAACCGTTAGAACGGTTCCAACAAAGTCTGGACCAACACCTGTTTGGCCGAAAGTCACCTGGTATTGAATCTGATAGTTGCCCGTAACTGTCATTGTTCCTGTTACGGTCGCGGGAGACGGTAGCCCAGAGACGCCCAACAGAATGAACCGTTCTCCGCTGTTTGAACTCGACACATTGCCGTATGAATATGTGACTGAGGCACCGTTGTCCACCCAGACACTATACGGTAGCTGCCCAAAGCTCACGGGAACACCGTTGACGACTGCAATCGTGCCCGATGCTGATGAATCAAGACCTGCGTCGCTAAATGTCACTGTGTACTGAGTCTTCCAGTTCCACATAATACTGGATGGTGAAACAATCGAGAACGTCAAAGACAGACTGCTGCCCGACGATGGAACACTTCCCGACCCAGCCCAGCCAGTACAAACATACTGAACACCAGAACCACCCGAAACAGGAGAAGTCACCGACTCCGTAATGCTTGAGCCAGAATCAAACCAACCACTAACAGGANNNGGCGAATCATATGGCGACGTGACTGTGAAGTAGTATTGAGTCTTGTAGTTGCCTATTATGCTTCCGTAGGTTGACACGGTTATGCTGCCGCTTTGCAAAGACGAAAGGCCAGTCGTGCTCGTCCAAACATACTGCTTCGAGTTTGCACCCGCTACCAGTGGCGATTGGAAGGCAAAGCTGTGCATAGAGCCCACAGTCCATGAGAAGGAAACGGGCAACTCAGATATGGAATAGCTCACCGAGTCGACCATGACAACTGTTCCCGTAAAGTCTGAGCTAACTCCCACTTGATCGAATGTTACCTGATTCTGTACAATGTAGTTTCCGACAACGCTTCCCGAAGCCGTCACCGTCAACGTTCCACTCTGAAGAGTTGACAGACCTGAGGTCGAACTCCACGTGTACTGCTTGCTTCCCACGACCAGCGGCGAAGCAAACGAGAAACTATGACCCGATCCACCGTCAAACCAGAATGAAACTGAGAGACTGCTCACTCCATAAGTAACACTATCGACTGTTACTACTGTTCCATTGTAGTCCGAGCCAACTCCAGTTTGATCGATAGTGATTTGATATTGAGTCTTCCAGTTCCAGACGATAGTCGAAGCCGCACTAACCGTGAAAGTTACTGATGAACTGCCACCAGAAGCAGGAACGCTTCCTGTCCCGGTCCATCCTGTGCACACGTATCGAATTCCTGAACCACCCGAGACAGGCGACGTAACCGACTCCGTAATGCTTGAGCCAGAATCAAACCAACCACTAACAGGACTCGGAGAATCATAAACAGAAGTCACAGTCAAATAATACTGAGTCTTCCAACC
>JGI26339J46600_10000078_pt1 | contig 31628 bp, 23 predicted proteins | sample BogFormECP12_OM1_FD_46600 | JGI IMG/M metagenome (IMG submission 46600) | reverse complement strand
CTCTTCCTCCTCGTCCTCCTTCGCCTCCTCCGAGCACGACTGGCACTTGCGGCGGACGGTGCGCTCCTCCTCTTCTTCGCACTCCGTGCACTTCCGCTGTACGACTGCCGCGCTCGCCGACGAAGACAACGGCGCGGGCTCGGTCATGCGCATCACTCGCTCGGCAACGTGGTCGGCCTCGCGCTCCAGCGGGTCATCCACGGCTCCGATTTCCAGCTTTGCCTGAATGACGTGCGAGCGCAGCAGACGCGACACCGCCTGGTTGCCGATCGAGCGTTGCAGCTGCATCAGCCGGGAGTGCGGCAAGCCGCTTTGGCGGACGTCTCGAACCGCTCCATCACGCCCCACCGGGGTCCCTACCGGGGTGCTCTGCTTGGCTGACTCATGCAGGCGTGCAGGCTTGGCTTCCTGGCTCGCGCGAGCAGCAGTTTCCGATTTCTCCGCCGTTGCTTTTTGCGATTGCGCCATGTGGTTCGGATCAGTCCCGCTGAAGTCTGAGCTGCGCCCGTCACGGCGCCAAAGGCTGCAGCCGTGGCTGCCGGTCAACCCATCCCGCGGCGCCACTTCCAGCAAGGATGCGAAAGCTAACTCTTTATCAGCCGGCCCAGCTCGCTCTGCAACTGGGCCACGGCTTGCTGCAACTGTGTCTGCTGCGTCTGCGCATTTTGAATCGAAGCCTTCGCGTTCTGGCTGATGGTGTTCAGCAACGCAGCCAATTCAGGATCGCTGGCGGACGCAGCTTGTACCTCCGGCCGCTGGACCAGGGCAAGGGTTGCGTTCGCCTTCGCCACCGCCGCGGAAACCGCGCTCGGCAGAGTGGCCTTGACGTTGTCCAGGTTGGCCGCGATTTCCGTGGTGCGAAGGTTGGTCCCCACCAAGATAGGCGTCGTCACCTCGGCCGGGTTGACTGCAAGGTGAGTGTCGGGGACGACGATCTTCGAGCCTACGGGCACCTTATCCAAATCCGCCAGCTGCGGATTGGCTTTGACCAGCGAGTCCGCCGCCTGCGTGGTGGCATCTGCGCTGGCCTCGTCCTTGACGTGGAACAGCCGCAATACGAGTTCCTTGATCGATGTTTCACCCTTGAAAATAGCGAATCGCATAGCACCCCTTCTCCTGTCGGTCGTCGTCTTGCACTAAGCCGGCGTGTTTAACGGAATCCAGGGCGAGCCTTGCGGCAAGGGAGCCCCATTCACGGTGATCGAACCAACCACAATATTGCCCAGGATGGTGAAGAAGTTGGAATTGATATTGAGCGCCGTCTTGGCGGCGACGAGGACGTTGTTACTGGCCACCACCGAAGACCCTTCCAGGAATGCCGCGGGATTTGCGGTATCGGTGGCCAGGGTGCAATGGTTCTCAGTGAAGATGCAAGGGCCGGCTACCGTCACCTGAACNTTGGGCACCGTTGCGGAAGAGTCGAAATGATTTCCGCGTATCGAAACACTCTGCAGCCCCAGGTTCTCTCCGAAGGCCACAATGCCGAACTGCGATATGGAGACGAACTGTTTATCGTTGAGGGCGACGACCTTCTGCTTCAAGATTCCGCTGGAGATCGCCGAATTAAATTCGGCGCCTAGGAAGCGTTGGCCTAGCGGGCCCAAGATAAAGATTGATCGCCACGATGAGGTCCGGTCTCCCGCCGTGGTCGAATCGCTGCGCCGGATGTCGTTGCCGGAAATGTCCAGGCGATCGAAGGGTGTGGCTTCGGCAACCAGGATGCCGGTGGAACTGTTCACCGCCGAGCCTGCCGGGCCGATATTGATCAGCTGGTTGCCGGCGATGCGGGCGGACTGGAAGCCGAAAGCCACAATGCCGCCGCGCCCCACGCTGGAGTTGGCGTCCAGGGCAAAGTCTTTGACCAGGTTGCCTTCAATCTGGATGTATCCCTGCTGCTGGATTTGCCCATTCACGACCGCCGGCGTGTAAACCAGAATCCCAACCGCGGCTTGAAACTGCACGACGAGGGGATTGGCGCCGCTGGGTACCAGTCCGATCAACTGGTTGTTGCAGATGCTGAGGTGCGTGGCCGCGGCCAGCAAGGGTGGCATCCAGATGCCGCCCGCCCCGGTGGCTTCGATGAGATTGTCGCGCACCACGACGGAGCCGAGCGCGCCGGAGAGAACGATGCCGAAGGCGGCCGCTCCTTTGATGCGATTGCCCACGATCTGCAGACCGTCGTTCGCCTGTACCAGGAAGGCGGTCGGTTCGATAACGATTCCGCTACTGCCGGGCGTGATAGTGGCCGGGTTGGCCGGTGGGCCGAGAATGATGTCGTTATGCATGATTCTCGCCGGCAGCCCGCAGGCAATGCCGGCGGCGGTGCCGTTGATCTCGTTGTCGTCGATCTCGATGCGGGCATCGATGGCGGCGAAGCCCAGACCTTGCACCTCGATGCCGGCGGCGTCGCAAGGGCCGATAAAATTGCGCGAAATCTCCAGCTGGCCGACGTGGTAGAACGATGCGTCCAACTGGACGCCGCTGGTCCGGCACTGTATGACGTTGTCTTCGATGTAGAGGTCGAAGGTAATCTGGAAGACGACGCCTTCGATGGGAACGCGGGCCACTCCGGTTCCAACGCCGCCGCCAATCGTGATGTTGTTCTGCGCGTCCTGCGTATTGAACTGGATGATGTTCTCGCGAATTCTGGACTGCACGATGAGACCGGCCAGGCCGATGGCAGGGTTGGCGGGCGCCTGATTGCCTAACGAAGTCAGCATGCAGCGCTGGATGGTCACCTGGCTGCAGTTTTGAATCAGAATTCCGGGATTCAAGACCGGAGTGCCGGCCGGGTCGGGAGCTGTGCCATTGGCAAAGTTCAGCTCCAGATCTTCGATCGTAATCCCGATCGAGCTTTGGATCGAGATTGCCGGATTCGGAACGGTGGCCTTAGGGTCTGGCGTGGGAGCGACCAACGTCGTGACTGCTGGTCCGGCCTGCAGCATCGGGCCGATACCCTTGCCCGAGATCCGGACTGGCAAGGTCATTCCACTGATGTTGATCGTGCTCTGCAGGATGTAGGTCCCGGGGCCGAGACAAACCTTTCCCCCGGTGCTCTTGACCAGGTCAATCGCGGCCTGGATGGTGAACGTTCCCTTGTTGTGACTGTCAGCGGTGACACATTGCGTGCATTCGCAATCACCTTGCATGTCTGGCGGCCAGAACACACGGCAATCGGCGGGAGTGTTGGGAAGCGTGACTACTGCCAGCTTGCAGAAATGATGGTGAATGCCGCGCGGCGGGGCGTTGGTCAGCAACTCCACAGAGGAGTCGATCACCCGCGCCACGAACAGCCAGTAATCGGCTACCAGAAATTGCCCGGTTGCGGAGCTGAGGCTGAACGTGACCTGGACACCGTCCTCAAGGACGACGGTTGCGTTGGTGGGAACGTTGATCAGTCCGCCATGGGCGTCGACGTCGGAGATCAGATTGCCGTTGGTGTCGAAGACCCTGCCGTGCTGGTCCCACAGAATGACGCGAGTGTGCAGCTGTGGCTGGGTGGCGTCAAACACGCCGGCGGGCAGTGGCGTCGAAGGCTTCAGACTGATGGTGAGGTTGGTGTCGTCTACGGAGAGAATCTGACACATCACGCCCGGCTGGCCGGCAAATTCGTGAGTGTCGTCGGTGACTTCCACCCAGTCGTTCGGCGAAAAGCGCAGCACGGAATCGCGCTTGGTGCGCACCACCGTGAGGACGGAGCCGTTAATGGCGGTGATCGGCGACGCTACCGAAGCGTTGTTGCGCGAATACTTGAACTGCGCCGTCCCCAGCGCGCCGGGAGTGTGGATTTCGATGCGGTAGGTGCGGTTGTCGGCGCCGCGAAATCCGCTGTTCGCCGGTATGGTGCATGGGTCGGTGCTGCTGGGAACACCGGCCGCCGACGTCGTCAGTTGACCCGCCGAGGGCGCGATGATCGACAGCCAGTTACCTAACTGGTTTCCGGGTGTGGCGCAGGTTGTGCCCGCCGCAAGATCGGGCAGAATCTTTACTTGCCAGGCAGTCTGCGTGCGCGTCGCGGTATCTACGCCTACGGCCTGGTCCACTAGGTCGGGCGCTTGCAGGTAAGTCTCCTCACGCTTCCAGACATCCAGAAAAACCAGGAAAGGCTTGCCATCCGTGGGGATGACGAATGGATTGGGAGCCGCGAATGGCCACTTGCTGGGCATGTAGGGCTGCTGATTGAAAGGCAGTGGCTGCAGGCCCGGCATCTCCTCCAGCACGCTATCGAACTGCGGCTGCGTGCCGTGATTTTCCGCCACCAGTCCATCCACGTAGATGCGGCCCGCGCCGATGCTCAAGTCGTTGGCGCCGACGACGCGGATCTTGAACCCATCCTGGGTGAACGTAGGAACGACGGCGCGGCCGATGACGTCGACGGTTTCCGCACGCCAGCGCCGGTCCATGATGTCGACCAGTTCGTTCCAATCCTGATCGAGCATGACGCGGCCCTGCTGATAGAGAATGCCGGAGGCATCGTTCAGCGGATTGAATCTGCGTTTTGTAGTATCGCCGGCCATGCTGGTCTCCTCTTCAGGTCACGTAGATAATTCCGGGATCGAGTCCAAAGGGCAGGTATTCCTGCAGCCGGACCCTCAAGTTGCTCTCCCGTTGCGGTTGTTTGAGATGGCAGAAGGCGCCCATCTCCGAGTTGTCCTCGGCTCCGGTACGAATCTCCTGTGGACACGACAACAGCAGCTGTGCGTAGGCGGGCTGTCCGTAAACCGTAGTGGTGAACGAGGGCGCCAGCGCGGCGGCAATCTCGGATGCAATCTGCTGCTGGTCGGCCAGCGACAGGCTCGGGTTCGCCTGCAGGGCCGCCGCCACCGCGTTGGCGATCGCCAGGTCCGGCTGGCAGCGATATCGCCGCGGAGTCGTGGAGCCCTGTGCGATAAAGCTGAAACGGACGCAGCCATCCTGGGTGCGAACGGCAACCACCGGCTCGGTGAAGATCGACTCGCTGGCCTCCAGCGATTGCGCCAGAACATTGCCGAGGAAGGTAGTGCGCTCGGTGTGCAGCGGGGCACTGAACACTGGCCGGATAGTAGTTGCGCCGGGGCCTGAGACGGCGAGCCAGTTGCTGCCGTTTCCCGTGCCTTGCACGATGCAGTCGAGCAGCCAGATGCCGGTACATGGCTCAGGAACGATGAGCTGGCCCAGAATGGAGAACGCCGCCTGCACGCTGAGTTGCTCATTGATTTTGCCGGACGCGTTCGTCGGCTCGACGATCACACTCGCGCCGGTTGAGACCGGCTTGCTGTTCTGGTCCAGTTGTCTGCCGGGCACCAGCGTGGAATGAAACAGGCGCAGCTTGCCCAAATCGCCGATCACGTCTACGAAGCCCTCAAGCACCACACCGCTCAAAGTGAAACTGGTATTGCGCTCATCGTCGGCGGGGTTAATGCCCGAGACATCGATTTCCAGTGCGCCTCCCGGCGTTTGCGCCTGCAACAGAGGACGGCTACCGGTCTCCGCTTCGATGGCCAGAGTGGCATTGCTGGGCAGCGTGATGGTGCCCGGCAAGGAATAGGTGCGGTTGTCGAGAATCGAGATGATGGCGTTCACCGGCTTATCGAGCTGCCATTGGGTGAGCGCCGCGTCGACGGAGGCGAATTGTCCCGGCCCTGGCGCCTTCTGCTGGACGACATAGATCTTCGCCGCCGGAGTGAAGGCGGCGGGATTCTCCAGCCATTTATGACGATCGTAGGTGCCGCCGCCCAGCCCTGAACTGAAGCCGGTCCAGTAACTGACGTCAACTTCCGTGACCGGCCCAAAACCATCGCCGATCACCAAGCGTCCATTGATCACATCGATGCCTACCACTTTTCCCGACGGCTGCGCTGCCGGAAAGGTATCCAGTCGCGTGCAGACTACTTGCGGCACAAATGCCGGCGGCGGTACGCTGGGATCGATCGCGGGCGTTATGTCGGCGCCGTTCACCGAGACGAAGATGCTGGTGCCGGTGTTCTCCGCGAACGAGCCGTATAGCTGCGTATGATCGGGCCGCGGGGGTGGCGGGTTGAGTTCCTTGTAGCTCTCCAGGTCCTGAAAGAAGAGCAGCCGCCGAATAGGGGCGGAGACATCGATCTCCGTCACCAGGCCGCCGCCATCGACCTCGGGCCGCAGTTGGGTGAACAAAGGCGCTGCGTTTCCCAGCGGGCTGAAGTGACATTGCCAGGGCGCGGCCGGGGCGGTCGGGCGCGCCGGAATGTTCTCCATCTTGAAGCTTTGCAGCCGCCATAGAAAGAACCCGATGTTGCGAATGTTGTGCCAGCCATCCTGCTGGCTGGGTTGCCGCACATCCACCGTGTGGGTGGCGCTGTCGAAGGCGCTGTAAAGCCGTTCCATGTTGTCGATAGAGCGCAGATCGGTCCATACGCACTGCGGTCTCTGGTGTTCCAGGAACTGCTCCCAGCCGAGAAGCTGAAAGAACTCGACGACGTGCGCGGGCCATCCCGTGATGTCGCGCGCCAGCCCTTCCAGCATCGCCGGCGTTCCTTTGCGGCGGCGATAGAAGATCGTCTTGGCAACGTCGGCGCGGATGCGAATCGCCACCGGCGCCAGCAGATCTTTNCCCGCCAGGTCGGGAAATAGAGTCTTCGCCGTATCGATCTGCGTGATGCGCGTGGGATCGTAAATAAGATTGTTGCTAACCAGATCGCCGATGTAGGGAATTACCCATTCCTGGCAGGTCTCAATGAACAGGTTCTCGTAAAGCTGCCGTATGTCGTCATCGACCAGCTGGCCTTGGGCGGCGAGAATCGAGAGCAGGCCGCGCAGCGGATAGTTCAGGGCCGCGTCCCGCTCGCGATAGATTGCGGGCATCAGCGAGTAGAGATCGATGTCGTCCGTCGCCATGGCTCTCTCCTAGCTCTCCGCCGTGATCGTTACGTCGGTCGACGGCACGTCCACGCTGGCCAACTCCGCCGGCAATATTTTGCCGGGATGACCGGTATCGGGCCGGGCGCCGAAGATGCGCAGAAAATCCTGCACCGGCGCCACCACTCCTCCCGCCAGCAAAGTCACACCGCGCGATTGCAAATACGCAGTCGGGTTCTGCCCGGCTGGTATTTTGAAGCCGAAATTGGAGACGTCGGCTCCCAGCACGCCGTCGACGCTTTGCAGAATCTCGTAGATCTGGCTGAGGTGGAGCGATGTGCCCAGTGTCAGCTGATCGAAGGAGAGTGCGGCCAATACCGCTTGCGTGGCTGCCGCTATCACATCGGCCTGCGCGAGCGAAGGTTGGATCCACACCTTCGCCGCCAGCAGGATGGGAACTTTGCTGTAATTGTCGAGCAGCAGGCGATGGTTGGGATCGCGAGCGTTGCTCAGCGTTGCGCCCAGGCTGGTGAGGTCGGAAAACGTTCCGCCGTTCTGGCCGGCTACGGTAAGGTGCACCGCCGGACCGTAGCCATCCCATATCCAGGTCGCGAGCGCTTTGGCCACTTCACCCGACGCAGTGATCAAGTCCTGGAAATCGAGCAGCGACACGGCGCGGTCGAAGGTCCGCACGGTTCGCGGAGCGTTGCTGCGAATCGCGCCCATCGTCTCCGGATCGGCGCCGCCTTCGGCCGGAAGCGGGTTGGTCACGCTGGTCAGCCCCTGCAGCCGGTCGAGCAAGGTGGTCAGGGAATTCGCGGCGACGTCGCCGCCCACGCCGGAGCCGTAGCGATAGGTGGCAACGACATTCGATTTGCCGCTGGGGATGGTAGCGCCGAAGTTTGCGTCGCCAAACTGGATCAGGGTCTTGCCATCTTCGTTTTGCCGGGTGGAGAAAACTTGCGCGGTGGAAGGCTGGCCAAAGAGTTCGGGCACCTCGGTCCACTGCACGCTGTTCACGGAAAGCTGCAGGCTGCTGGAAACGCCGCCGGCATTGCTGCTGGGCACGAAGGTCAGCGGTTGCTTCTGCAGCAGGAAAGATTGGAAGGCTTGTGCGGCGTTGCCGCTGCCCAGGACCTCCTTGCTGACTGTCTGTCCGTTGCTGGCTCGCACCACGTTGCCTAGCAATACCGCCGAGCCGGCATCGAGTGCGATGCTGTCGGCCTGCAGGGGAATGACGAGATGTCCGAATGCGCCCGGAACGGGTGTGGAGGTATCGAATTGCGGAGCCCCTTGCACGCTCGCGTCGATCGGAGTGTCGCTGGCGTCCGTGAGAATGACCCTGCGTCCTGCCGCGAGATCGTTCGGGGCGATGATGACGACGCCCGCGCCAAATGCGCCCTTCTGCACACTGAGTCCGACTTCGATAGCGACGTCCTGGCCCGACTGCACAAATCGGCCAGAGAGATAGGCCGTCGCAATATTGATTTGTCCCTGGTAAGCGTTTCCCCAGAACTTGATCCCGTCGCCGACCAGCTCGAAGACGACGGTGTTGCGAATATCGTTCATCGCCGGCAGGGGAGGATCGATCGTGACCTGCGTAACGGTATCGCTCATCGCGCCCTGCGCGCCCGGCTGGCCTTGCACCGCGCTGCTGGCGGGCACTTGGCTGACTTGCTTCACGGTGACCAGATTGGTTTGCAGGCCGGGAAGCGTGAGCTTGATCTGAATCGGTCCGCCGAAGTGCACAAAGTCGGATTCCGTGACGATGCCGGACTGTTGCTGAAGACCTGAGCCGGACGCCACCAGGTTGAGGCTGTTGAGCGACAAGGATTGGGTCTTCGACTGGATGCTGCTGGACGCAAGACTGACCAGCTCTGTCTGGAACGCGGAGCCAAAGAAAATCGGAAACGGATTCGGGAACGGCAGGGGCGGCGGCCCGGGTGGAGGGGGAGGCGGCGGCGGCAAAGGTTGAAACACGACCAGCAGCTGCGTCCCGGTGGCCAGATCGGAGTACCGGCTGTCGAGCGGTAAGGTATTGCCGCCGGAATTGCTGAAGTCGGTCTGCTGCTGGCTCCAGAGGATTCCTCCAGGGACGGCGGACGAGGTTGTCGGCTGCATGAAGCTGGGCGCCGCGTTGTAGCCAAACATGCGGAAGTTGCGGCGATACTTGAATGCCTTGCTGCCGGCCGACCAATTGTGTCCCTGGACCGGTTTGGTCCAACTGAGGAACACGGTGTCGTCTTGAATCGTGAGCGCCTTGATCTTTTTCTCTTCCGCAGGATCCGTGCCACCGTCGTTGAACAGCACCACTGGATCGTTCACCGCGAGTGCAGCGTAGAGCGACGGGCCGCTGGCCTTGTCGAGAATCTCGCCCGATGAGTTGAACTGCAATGGGGCGGCGGCCATCGGTTGCGGAAAAATGCGAAGGCGATTGAAGCGCGCATCGAGCGCCACCGCTTCCAGCGTCTCGTAATTTTGTGGCTGCTGGTTCTGCGCCGGAACGCTCTGCACTCGCAAGCCAACCGGCACCTGCACCGTTCTCCCCGGGTCCAGAGTGAAGGCGAGGTCGGCCAGCGCTGCCACCCCCGGACGCGGCGAGTAGTCGAGCAAGCGCGCCAGCCTGCGCAGCGATGGCGCCTGTTGCGCGGTGCGCAGGAACACCTCGTTGGCATAGCGCTCCTGGTAAAACGTCAGGACATCCAGCAGCGCCGCCCATAGCTCCATGAAGGTGATGGAGTAGTCATCGCTGTTACGCGTGGTCAGGTTCGCCAGCTCAGGCGTGCGGGCAATCGCATCCAGCATGCTCTGGCGGAAACTGGCATAGGTGCCGATGCGATAGGCGATGGCCGACAGCCCCGGCCGGTTCGCCAGCGTGAGCGGAGTGGGAGGCGCGTCGGGCGCGCAGCAGGCGCATGAGGAACTCATAGCTTACCTCCGCGCGCGTCGATCTTCAGCACACCGCGCTCCATGAAATTGGGATCGTTGTCCAGCCGTGCGATCTGCCACGGCCCTACCGGTATCAGCCCCTGCGCCAATTCGCCATTGTCAGGTTGTCCAAAGGGAGTGAACCTGGTGACCACCACCGAGTCGACGCCTTGGACCGCCTGCACCACGGCATAGATCTGGCTCAAGTACACGGGCTGGCCAAAGACGAAGTTGCCGAGAAAGAAGAACCCTTTGCTACCGTCGCCAAGAATCTGATCGCTCAACGCAGCCTTTACCGCTTGCGTCACATCGCTGCGAAAGTAATCGGTCGAGACGCAAAGCAGCAGGTCGATCTCCAGCGGCAGGAATTGCGGAGGACGAATCTCCAGGTCGTATCCCGCCAGGCGGTAGCCATCGAGGAAGTTCAGTACCGTTTGTTGCAGGCCACTCGAGAGCTGCATCAGGCCTTTTGCCTGATTGATCAGGTCGCTGGGCGAGCTGGGCAGGATGCCGATGAAGACGGTGTACCAGCTGCCGGTCCAGCGGAAGCTGGCGATCGCGCTTTGCACCTGGGGCAGAAGCTGTGCGGCGTTCACGTAGTCGCCTTCGGTGACGGCACGGAACTGGATTGCGCGGAAAGCCTCGGGCGCCCGTTGCTGAACATCGGCGATGGATTCCGGATCGACACCGTCCTGCGCGGGAAGGGGATTGCGCACCAGGGTGATGCCCGAGAACGGCAGCGTGACCGCGAGGTGGGCGAGCGCCTCCGCGCCTACGTTTCCGGTCACGCCGTTGCCGATGCGGTAGGTGGCGGAGATGGCCGTTGCTCCCGCAATCGACATCCCGTATTGGTCGTCGCCGAAGCGCAGCACCGCGGCCTCATCATTGTCGAGTTCGGGAACGAACTCGGTGTCGAAGGGCGAGCTCTCCAGCAGGTCGGAAACCGGTCTCCACAAGTCCTGATGGGAAGGGAAGCTCACCAACAGCGAAACCGCAGCCGCAGCCTGAGTCACGTCGCCGGTAAGGTCGGTACGCGGCGTGGTCAGCCGGCCCGTGGCAATGTCGTAGTCGACCTGCGCCGGCTGCATCTGCATGGTCAGCGGCGCAAACGAAAGCTGTGGACGGAAAGGCGGAGAATCCGGTACAGGAGCGCTGAGCGCGATCGATTCCTGCAGCGTAAGGCCTTGATCGGCGAGAACGATGTTGCCGCGCGCCACGCTGATGTTCTTCACCAGCACGCCCGTGCTCAGCTTGGTCGAAATGCAGAACTGACTTTGCAGTCGATCGACCGCGCCCCAATGGACGTGCAGCAGCGGCAGCGGCTGGTCGCTGGCGATGCGCCCCTGGACCGCGCCACCGGGAAGCAGCAGGTTGCTGAAGAATGCGTCGCTGAAGGACGAGTCCGGTTCCTGATCGAGTTTCACAATCTGGCGATGAGAAGGATTAGCGTCCGCTGCAAGGCCGGTGTCGACGCCCAGCACTTCCTCAAGCAGCAGCCAATCGCCGGCGTGCAGGACGGGGAGAATCGCGGTGAGCTTTCCGGTAATGCCGTCGAGTTGCGCTGCATACAGGTATGCCTCGGTGGTGCCGCGGGCGATGCAGCACTCCTCGTTGCCCCAGGTATGCAGGTAGATAAGGTTGTTGGCCGGATTCAGGTTGCCGTCTAGCGTCATCTCGAACACCACCACCGACGACAACGCCGGGTCGGTTTGCAGCGTCTCGGCTGTAATCTTCCCTGTGTCTACGATGACGCCGGGCGGCGTGGTCGCTCCGGAGAGCGGTGCGCCGATGCGTGAAACGATCTTGGTGCCCAAAGGCAGCGGGTTGACGATCGCGTCCACGGCGAAATGCACGTAGGCCCAGGCATTGCGCCCGCTGTGCATCTGGTAGTCGACCAGCTTGGCCAGCCTCCGCGCCGATATGCGCTGGCGCAAAGTGTCCAGGTAAGCCTCATTCGCCACTGCGTCCTGGAAATAGGAGAGCCGGTCGCCGGTATAGGCCAGCAGCTCCACCAACGCAATGCCCAGGTCGGAAGGATTGGTCTCGATGAACTTGGTATTGAGTTGCGGCAGCAGATCGAGCAGAAGCTGGCGGAAGCTGGCGTAATCCTTGGCCTCGTAGTCGAGCGGCAACTCGCTGAGTTGTGCGGGAGGACATATCGGGGTCGTCCGGCAATCGAAGTCCACCGGACAGGTGGCCATGAAGGAAAAGTCGATTTCATTAAATAAGACGTCGAGCTGCGGAACGTCAAGGGCCAGCGTGTAGGTGGAGAAGTCGCCGGCCTGATCGACCACGACCGTGATGGAGCCATCGGGATTACGCATGGCGCTCTTCGGCTTGATGCCGACGATGCGCGTGCCGCCCGAGATCACGATCTTCGACAGATCGGTGCTGAGCCCGAATTCGTCGTTAGTGTCGTTAGGGTCGGCGGGATTCAGCGGTCCTACCGGCTTCAGAAAAACGATCTGCAATATCGCGTGATCCGCCGGGTCGACATTCAGAAAGTCGATGCCGTTGACGCTGGGCGAGGCCAGCACCAGAGCGCGCCGAATCTGCTCATCGCCACAAACCGGTTTTTGAATGGTGATCACGCCATCGCTCCTACGCCGGGCCGGTGAACTGATCGACCTGCCGCTGGCCGTTCGAGCGGTCGATATAAGTCACGCTAACCGTCATCGTGCTGTTCTCCGTGGTCACGTCCACCTTCTCCACTTGAATTTCGGTCTCCAGCCACTTCTGCAGCGCGCTCTTCACCAGCACCTGGGTCGCAGCCGCCAGCGGCTGGCTGTTGGGCATGAAGACCAGCCGCTTCAACCCGCAACCGAAGTCGGGACGATTAACGCGCTCGCCGGGATTGGTGAACAGCACCTGCTCGATCATCTGGCGGATGTGCGTATCCACATCGGTGGTCGCCGTGCGGCCACGGCCATCGAGCGCGAACGGATAACTGAGATAGTTGCGGTCCATGAAGCTTCCTCCGAGATTCGACTACAACAGCCCAGTGGCATTGATCGTCACCGACGCTGTAATGTTTCCGCCAACGGAGTCCTGGCCCGTGATCTGAAATGCATCCGGGTTATTGACCAAGTGACTCACCACGCCCTGTGCTATGGCGATCAGGACCCGGCGCCGGTCGCGGGCATCGTTGGAATTGGTTCCGGTTTCGAATTGATTCATGTTGTCCTGGCCCATCAGCGTCCTCAGAGCATCTTCAATGGCTTCCGCCATGCTGGACGTAAAGTCAGTCGGCTTGCCATTTGAGCCGACAGGTCCGGCCTGTTGCCCCGGGTCCAAGTTCGCCATCGCTTCCTCCAATTACTCGTCGGTCCTCTCGTCGTCGCTCACTCCATCAGGTTCTTGATCGAGAGCAAATTCGGTGTTGCCGGCGGCATCGGCGGCACCGGCGGAGCAGGCGTGACCGGAAGGATCCCAGCCGCTAATTCGCCTGGATGCACATGGGTGTTGAACATCAGCACAATCTGGTTCAAGTAAGCCAGCAGCTCCAAACCCAGCACCGCAGGTTGGACTGCCGCTTCTCCGTGCATGATCAACGGAGCGTCGATGGTCACCAGGATCTTGCCGTCGAGTTGCACGGTGCCCAGCACCATCTGCAGGCTGTTGAGGCTCAGTTTGTCCTTCAGCGTGATCATCTGGGTGGCGTCGTTGAACGACAGCATCAAGCCGGTGTCGGTGCTCAACACCTTGCTGAGGAACGTAGGCGGGGCGCCCAGTTCGTTCAGCGGCACCTGCGCGCTGCCCCACCAACAACCTGTCCAGACCGGACGGCTGACGTCGCCGGCCTCGAATTCAATCCACACGCCGCTACCGATCATGGGAATGGTGAACAAGCCAGACAGCAGGCCTGCGTAGGGCGTGACCGGCAGCGCCCAGGTGCTGGGAACGATGCCGAGCACCTCCGGCACCAGAGCTTTCAGGCGTCCTTGTCCCAGGGGATCGACGTTGATCAGCACCAGCCCGCGATACTTTCCGTAGAATCGGTCGGTCTGCCGCTCGACGATTTCCGCTACGCTCTGTTCCACCGACATTGCCAGCTCTCCTATGCTTGTACGAACAACTCGCTGCCCGTCATGATCACCGCATTCCGTTTGGCCTGGAACTTCTGCACATAGGAAGTGCAGTCGATGATGTGGGAGACGCGCGTCAGATAGTACGAACCGTTGAAGGCCAGTCCCGCTCCGCGGACATTCACCGTTCCTCCCGGATGCAGGATGCCGACCTGCGCTCCCACCGTCCCCGCCGCGACGATTGCCCACGACGAGCGATTGACGATGCCCTGAGTGGCCGACACTAAACCCGGCGCCATGAATTGTCCGGTGTCGGCTGGGAAAATAATGGGCTGCGACTGCGGACCGAAGGAACGCGTCACCGCATCATCGAGCCCCATCGGCGTGCCGAAGGGATACAGTCCGGCCAGCGGAGGAGGCGTCGCCGGCACCAGCGCCGGAAAGGTGAAGGGCGCCATCGTCTTCACGTCCAGACCATTTCCGATGGCGGTGGTGGGGCGCGCCATGTCGTAGTGGACCTTGAATTCGCTCACATTGGTTTCCGGCCCCATGCGCACATTGAGGACCGCATCCGCCACCGGAAAATTCATCGGCGGCCCGAAGTATCCAATATCCAGACCGGTCTCGGGCTGGGGCTGCACGTAGCACTCGAAACCGTTGCGCTGCGCCAGCCGGCGGAGGAAACGAATGTCGGTGCCCCGCTGGGTGGTGGTCCCTTCCGGCTCGATCAAGGTCGGCAGCGTGGGACTGATGTTGGGAATGATGAGGTACTGCGTGAAGATTGCCGCCGCGATTTCGCTGTCCGGCAGCATCGGCCAGGGGAACACCTTTTCCTGCAGGTTCATCAGCACCGTGGCATCCATGCCGCTGATCTCCAGTACCGATCCGCCGCTCTGATCGTCATAGTTCGCCTGCTGCCCGGTGATGTAGCCGTTGATGATGGCCTCCGGTAGCTCAATGCCGGCCCGCACTCGGATTTGAATCGGCGTGAAAGGACGGAACAGGGTTTCCTCAAACTCCAGTTGCAGAAGGTCCCAGTCGCTACCGACCGATTGCGTCATGCCGAAGCTGAGCCGGAAAACGCTGGCCACGTCGGTGGACGATTCCACTTCGATCTTCTGCAACGCGTTCATCAGCGGAAGCGGCGCCGGTAGCGGCGGCAAGCCCATCAGAAGCGTTACTGTAAGTCCGCCAAACATCGCTACCTCTGCACCACCGGGATCAGAATGCGTACTCCGACGGTCTCGGTCAGGTCGTCGGGAAACAGCGCGTTGTTGCCGTCGCAAATGCGCCAGAACTGCTCGGAGTCGGAGTAATACTGGAACCCCAGCAGGTCGAGGCGGTCGCCCTGCGCCACCGTGTGCATCTGAATGGCGCTGGTCGCCGGCGTGATGCGCAGGACCTTGTAGTTGATCTGCCGGCCGCTGGCATCCTGAAAGGTCGCGTCGGCCACGGAGGCGTAACGGCTTCGGGTTGTGAACATCGCAATCTCCTTCAGAAGGGCAGCAGCCCGCGGACCGCCTGCGACGCGCCTTGTGCAACAATTCCACCGATTTGGAAACGCGCCATCACTTCCTTGGCCACCTGGTTGATGATCCCGATGGTGTCGAACGGCGGACCGGCGTCTTCCAGCTCCGAATCGGTGAGCGAGCGCATGGCCAAGTCCACCTTGGCCTGAATCGGATTGAGCAACTGGTCAAAGGCAGTTTCGGTGATCGACACCGACGTCACTTGCACCGGCACCACGCGCGCCGCTCCCCAGACAAACAGCACCAGCGGCACTTGTGGAGGAGCGATCTGAAAAGTGCCGAAGAGCATCAGCGCTTTGTTCAGCAGCAGGATCGTCGAGTCTGGGTACAACAACAATTCCAGCGCCGCCAGGGCGGGATGCAGCCCCAGCGCCAGGGTCACACCATCGCCGTCGGCAATCTGGTCGGCGGCATCGAGCTCGACGGAGAGCGAGTAGCTTTCCACCGGAGGTTGCAGCGAGTTTCTGGTGTCCCCGGCGTTCAGGCAGGGATTGACGGGCACACCGCCGGCGCCGGTCTGGTCGCCTCCGGCCTGCTGCTCGATCTTGCGCGTCATGGTCTCCGGGTTGTACTGAAAGAGAATGATGTTGGTGGGCACCGGAATCGGCGCGCCAAATACCACCAACGCTCCTTTCAGCAACAACGGCCGTCCTGGAAAATCAGAGGGCATCTAGAAACCTCTCTTACAAACAAAGCGTTATCGCGAGGACCCCGCGGGATCGAACAATGGTCTTAGCCGAGCGAGATCCTCGGGAGTCAGATTGCCGCCTGACAAACCGCTTGGGCTACGAAACCTTAGGCGCTCGTCCCACTCGCGTCGCAACTCGTGACAGGAAGGACATGGCTGTCTCAGGTTCGCGCGATCAATTGTCCGAGCAGCCTCTTCGGATTCCGCTTGCGTCATCGGGCGCGAGGGTCCTCCATAGGGCTCAAAAGAACGCGCGATTCCGCCTCCAATCGCGCTACCGCCCACCCCGCCAATGATGCCGCCCGCCAGACCGCAGAGAAACAGCCCGACACCTCCGGTGGCGATGCCCAAAGCGACACATCCCGCCACTGCGGCAGCCGTGCCGAGAAATCCTCCGATCTGCCCGCCGGTTTCCTCGGAAGCGACGATGGCCCGCTGGTCCGGCGGAGCTTCCGCCACTCGGTAAGCGGAGAGCGCCAGCCCAGCAACGAACACGATCCGCCCCCCCCATCGGATCTCGCTGCCGTACTTGAGGAGGAAGCTGGCCTCCTCCACCCCCTGCAGGCGTTGGACGCTCACAAGACGGCCTTGCTGGTTCGCGACCACCAGGAGGTCCGCCTCTTCGACATTTGTGATGTCCGGAAGCTGGCCGAATTGGTTAAACTCGTTGGGCGCCGACAGGTCCAGAACACCCGGCCGTGCAACTTCAACCCGCACCCGGTATTGCCGGTTGCCGATCGATCTGACGTTGAATCCAGCCCGCGAATAAGAAGCAAAGGGTGACCCAGGAGTTGAACCCCCAACGTGTACGCTGGCCGCATTGCGCAGGAATTCCAACTCCGCCGGCGAGAGGCGACCAATACCCCCTTCATCCAGACGGCGAACCAAATCCGGAATGCTGATTAGTTCTGGCTCGCTAAAGCCCCGCCTTACCCAGGAGAGGGGTCGAGGGGATCCCGCCGCTCTCGCGGCAAGTTCCGCTTCGATCTTAGGGGCCAAGTCGCGAGGGATTTCGTTCACCAATCGATCGAGCGTGACAGAGCGACGTGCTGGACCTAAGAACGGCTCCCAATAATCCGGGGACAGCACCCGGCGCGCTGCGTCCGCATTTGACAACCAACTGAGGTCACCGCTGGCAAGGACGTTTGCACCCAGGCCGATTGATGTGAAGGGGGAGCCCTGTAATCCAAGCGATCCCTGCCCGGTTCCGCCGGCTGGCAGACCGAGACCGGGTCTCGTGACATCGTTGGCTATGAAGATTACCGGCACCGATGCCAGGATCTTGCCCCCCAGTAGGGAGCCTGGAGCGGAAGAATTGTCGGGCGGCGTTTTGGTGTCCGGGCCCCCACTAACCCTGAGAGGTATGGGAGTCTTGACTTGTTTTCGCGCACTAAGGTATCTGGCACGGAACGCGGGGGTGCCCGAAACCTGGAACTGAAGAACGCGTTCCTTCGTCGGGTAGGGAGCGACCTCAAACTCTTGCGATTTCTCATCCCATCGTGCTGTGTAATCGCGGGGTTCTAGGTTCGTCTTTACACTGCCGGAGAGCGTCGTTCCATCGTCGAAAGTTATGCTGATGCTGGATGTAGTCAGGTTGATGACGATCGATGTAATCGCGTCCGGTTTTCGCTGTAAGCGCATTCTCGGCGCCGTGGCCACACCAGTCGATAGCTGCGTGGCTTTCTGTTCGTGCGCCTCTGCCTGAACCTCGGGAGCATGATCGCTCGCCGCGATTCCGCGCGATTGTTGAACCACGTGCGCAAGTTCGTGTGCCAGAAGTTTCTGCCCTGACTGGCAGGCTGGGGTGTACCGTCCTTCGGCAAAAGCAATGTGCCTTCCCACCGTGTAAGCGAGTGCGCCCACGCGGTCGGCTGAGGCTGCTGCTCGGTCGCTGTTGTGTATGCGCACGCCGCTGAAGTCATAGCCGAAGCGTGGCTCGAAATAGGCGCGGGTGGCGGGATCGAGTGGCTGTCCGGGCGAGCGCAAGACCTCGTCCACGATCGGCGGCGCATCGCTCACCGCTTGGGAAGACGCCGCGGACGGCGCTTCCTTGCGTTGTACCTTCTCTTCTTCCTCCTCCTGGCAACTGGAGCAGGTGCCACCGCACGAACACTCTCGCTGCAACGGAGCGGCCTGCCGCGGAGCTCGCAAGAAACTACGCGCGGATGACGGCTGCGCCGACTCCGCGGTCACGGCTTCAGCGACGCGGTCGGCCTCACGTTCGTATTCATCGCCTGCCGGGCCCACCACCAGCTTCTTCTGCAGCATCCGCGACACGCGCTGATTGCCGATCGACNNCTGCAGCTGACGAAGACGAGCTTGGGGATGCGGCGCGGCATGAAGGCTGTCATGCGCTCCGCTGGACGGGCGAGTAAGAACTGGCCCGTTCGCCTCCTGCTTCCGCTCTCGCTGCTGTGCTCTGCCGCTCATCGCTGGTTCAACTCAAAGTCACTTAAAAGCGCCGGCACGGTGGACCAAAGCCCTTCGCACTGCGCTGGCACACGCGTAGGGAAATTCCGCTGGACGAGTAGGTGACCAGGTTCTTGCTGATCACCTGCCCGTCGACAAGGTGGTTTTGCTCGACCTCGAGCACAAAGGCGTCGGTGCCGGCGGGCACGCAAATTCCGTAGCAGTCGTCGAAGAAACCTTTGTCGCTGGTATTCGACTGCGGCGTCAGCTTGTTGAAAATGTTGTCGGGCCCGCTTATCTTCTTGAACTGCTCGCTGACCGTGACGTTGCCCATCACCGGCTTGCCGGCGGCGTCAATCAGCCTCCACTTGGTCCACTTCACAAAGCAGCCGGGCTGCTCGGGAATCTTGCAGACGCTGTGCGCCCTCGATCCGTGCATGGCAATGGAGAACAGGGCGGTGAACGGCTGCGGCTGCGCGGCGCCGGGGGCTTGCGCGGGCGCCTGGGCCGGCGGCGTCTGGGTCGATGTGGCGGCGGGTTGCGGCTGCTGCGGTCCACCGGAGATCGCCATCGGCTCGCCCGGCGTGCCGCTCTTGCGCTGCATCATGCGCTGCACACCCTGGTTGCCGATGGAATGCTGCAGCTGCGAAAAGCGCGCCAACGGCTGTTGCGCTCCAGACGTCGGGCGTGGAGTATCGAAGCTTACGCGTTGCGGCTGCACTTGCGTCTTAACTCCGCGCCTTTCGCGAGTCCGTCTCATTTCACGCCTTCCGATCAAGGGTGCGATACAAAATTTCGGCTAGTTCCTCCGCCAGCCGCGATTCGGTCGCCGGGTCGGACACCTTCATCTCCCGTGCCTTCTTCGGCGCTTCTTCACCGCTTTCAAACGGTTGCGCCAGGCCCCGCTGCCGCAACAGCCGTTCCAGCGCCATCTGCGTGAGCACCGCCAGCCGCCTCGATTGCGCCGCTCCCAGCGGGATTCCGCTGAGCACGATTCCCTCGATATCGACCTGTATGCGGCTCATCGCGCACCCGCCTCGTGATACGCGCCGAAATCCGATTCCTCGATGACGCGGTCCATCTTGGTGTACTCGCGCCGCGCTGCCCCCATCACGTGCGACATGGCGATCGCCTGCCCCTCGCTCGCGGCCAAAAATGCAGCAGCCAATGCGATATTGCGGATGTATCCTCCCGCGATCTCCAGCCGTGCCAGCGCCGTAAAATCCACACTGTCCATTTCGGCCTGTTCGGGGAAGACGCTTCGCCAGATGCGCAGCCGATGCGCCGCATCGGGAAATGGAAAGTCCACGATGAAGCGCAGACGGCGCAGAAAGGCCGAATCCAGTGCCGACTTGCGATTGGTCGCCAGAATCGCCAGGCCGCGGTAATCTTCCATGCGTTGCAGCAGGTAGTTGACCTCGATGTTGGCGTAGCGGTCGTGGCTGTCCTTCACTTCGGAGCGCTTGCCAAACAGTGCGTCGGCTTCGTCGAAGAAAAGAATCGCGCCGCCGCGCTCGGCTGCGTCGAACACCGAGCGCAGGTTCTTCTCCGTCTCCCCGATGTACTTGCTGACCACGCCCGCCAGGTCGATGCGATAGAGATCGAGGTGCAGATGGCGCGCCAGCACCTCGGCCGCCATTGTCTTGCCAGTGCCGCTTGCGCCGGCAAACAGAGCGCTGATCCCCCGCCCGCGGTTCAGCTTCTTGCCGAAGCCCCAGCCGCCGTACACTTTGGCGCGATGTGCGACCTGCGCGGCGATCTCCTGCAACTGCCGGAAGGGGCCCGGCGGCAGCACCAGGTCATCCCAGTCATAGCAAGGCGGGATTCGCTGAGCGCGTTCGTCCAAGGTGGGCGCTGCCTGCTGCGCACAGGCTTGCCACAAGCGCTCTTCATTCACTTCGCCGTCCTCTTCGCTCATGGCGGCCGCGGTGCGCGCCGACGCAATCGCTCGCGAGATGTGATAGGCGGTGAAATCGAATTGTTCGGTCAGCGAATCAATCTGTCCATTCGGCGTAATCCCGGCGGAGAGCAGCGATTGATTCCAGAGTTCGGCCTGCTCGGCGGGGCCGGGCTTGGCCACCGTAATCGCCAGCGTCTCCCGCTCGCCCTGCCACGCCGCCGCTCCTCCGACCATCAAGAGCACGCGCAGAACGTCCAGTTCATTCGTCAGCCGCGGCTTGTCTTCGGCGCGCGCTAGATCGAGATCGCAATAGAACGCGGAGTGCATCAGCACCGCCTCGCGCTCCACCAACGAGAGCATCTCGTGCCGGTCGGCGGGCGCGGCGGGAAGGTTCGCCGCTTTCAATTCCAGCAACCCAATGCCGAGGGCGTCGGAGGTAGCGCGCGCCAGGTTGCGCAGACCGGCTGCGCTCTCTCCCACAAAGTTCACCGTTCGCATGGGAGATTGCGCGCCCGGCTGCAGCCAGGCGAGGACTCGCGCCACTTGTTGGCGATCGTTCACCGCCAGCGACGCCGGCGGCACTTCGTCGAGCAGCGACCGCAGCCGTTCGTCGGGACGATTGGCTCCGAGCAGGAAGTTCAATACACGCTCATCGGTGCGAAGGGCGCGATTGGCGAAGATATTCGCCTGACCCTCCTCATCAGCGGCGATCAGGCGATAGCGCCGCAGCGTTCCATCCGGCAACAAGGCCTCGCGCGCCCGGTACATCTCTTCATCGTCGCCGGTCAACAAAACCAGCGCCAGATGCGGAGTTGGATACCGGCAGGTGACGTCGTCCTGGAGATAGGCGTAGAGGCGCTCAAACGAGGGATCCAGGTGAGGAGCAATGACCAGCAGCAGAACGTCCCGCTCGAAGCGGCCCAAAGCGAACAGATGTTGCAGGACATCGAGCGCCGCCGGCATCCCTGCATCGCGGATCGCCTGCGAGCGTTCCGCAATCGAGTCTTCCAGACGCTGCAACGAAGCAGTCAGCTGCAGCGCTTCGCTGTCCGTGCTATAGAACGCAGCTTCCGATTTGCGGTCCTCACCGCCGAGCAGCCAATCGGCCTGGGCGTCGCTGATCTTGCAAGCCAGGTAATCCTGTGCCGCCTCATGCGACCATTGGCTGCTTAGCCACAGCACGCGCCGGCGCAGCAGCAGACGCAGCCGCGTCATCTCCGCCGCCAGCAGCTCGCTGTTATCGAGCTTCCAGCGACTCACCATCTCGACTTGGGCAGACGCGCTCATTGGAACTTACACCGTGACCGTCGGCCCGATGTATTGCAGATGTGTCGGGCTCGCAGGGTTCGTGTCCACTTGCAGCCGGCTCTCCGCCCCATCGATCCGCACTCGGGCCAGATATTTCCCGGCCGGAATTGGGTTTTGCAGCGGCAGTGGAAATGCAAGATTGTTGGTGGGCGCCGAGCCGGGCGTCATCGGCGGCTGCGGCACCACGAAATCGCCCAGCAGAAGGCTGACCTGCTGCGCGGTAGTGACCGCCGGCTGCACCGTGACGTTTACCGTGCCACCGACCTTGGTCGGGCCGGTTACGATTTTGGGCAGCAACTGAAATCCCACCGCGTTCGAGCTGAATCCGCCGCGTTGCACCGGCGGCTTGTCCTTCTCCTCCGTCAACAGGACGGCCTGCAGAACTTGCAGCGAATGAATTCCAGCTTGCAGCTTGCCGGCAGGCACCGCGACATCCATCTGGCTGTTGAGCTGATTGCTAATCGCCGCCGGCACTTCGTCCATGACCACCGTGGTGTTCGGCAGGTTGAAGTTGACGCCGATCAGGCGCAGGGTCTCGCCCTCCTGAGCGGCAGCGATCTTGGCTCCGAGCAGCGGAGGCTGCAGGAAGATCTCCTGGATTTGCGGGCTCTGCATAGTCAGCGCGTACACTCGATTGCGCCGGACGGGCAGGCCGATCGACCTGGTCTGCTGGCTCTGGATTTGCACAACGCAAGCCTCATAGGTCGCCGAACGGCGAAAGTTCACCCGTGGCAAAGCTGTCCAGATTTTCGAGATCTCTTCCAGACTCTTGGGCTGCAGCGTAACTTTGATCTGCTCGTATTCGTCCAGCAATGACGTGTCCAGAATCGGCTGCCCGCCCTTGTCGAGCAGGTTTGCCGGAATCAGCGAAAAGTCGTGCATCACGCGCATGGCATCGCCCAGCACGCGTTGCGCAATGATGTCGGAATCCACACCCGTGTCCGTGGTGGCAAACGCGGTGAAGATGTAATGCAGATTCAGCGACAGCGGCGGATTGCCGTACGCGCCGGGATTGCCTTCGCCGGGAATTTCCTGGTTCTTCAGGTACTGGTTCTCCGAAAGGTGATACAGGTACAAATTGAGTCGCGGGGTATTGACCTGGTCGACCTGCACATCGGGCGGCGCGGCCGTCACCGTCGACGATTCCACCATGCGGTCCGACAGCAGGTTCACCAGCGTGTTGGTAACTCCGGCGATGGCTTTGTAGGTGCTCATTGCCGTTCCTCAACGGTAGTTTCTGTCCAGATGAGCGCGGCGCAACGCCATCTCCGCGAAGCCGCTGCTGCCGCGGGGCCGGCTTGCCCGCACCGGACGCTGCGCCTGGCTGGCGCGCACTTCCACCTTGCCGATCTTCACGACAATCTGCGATTGCTCGGCCCGCGAATGGTCCGCCGGTCCAGACTGCTGCGGCGCATCCCGGCGCGGCTGAGGCAGCACGTGGATCGCGGGAGCAGGCGCGACTCGCTGCTCTTGCACAACCGGGCGCGCAGCGACTCTTACTTCGCGTCTCTGACCGGCATCCGAGGGCGGCGCGAGATCGATGCCATCTGGCGCAACGATCTGCCGAGGCTGTAACTTTGGCGCAGCGGGTTTCTCGGCCTCACTGCTATCGGAACGTTCTCGCGACCCGGGGACCTTGCTGGGAGCGATGATCGAATGAGCATTGACGATTGGTCGCGCTGCGGCTTGGCGATCGTCGTCGTTGCCACTGCGCGCGGTCGAGTCTTCAGTCGCGGCATTCGCCTGTTGATCGGAAGCTACTGCGGCGGGCGAGTACATATTCAGGACCACGGGCGCGGTCGCCACGCTGTAGACCTTGGCGTCCGCCGGGACAGCCGGATTCGATATAGGAGCAGTCCCCTTTTCTCGCGACGGATCAATGAGCGTTGTGGGAATTGGCAATTGCGGCGAAGGCGCCTGAGCAACGACGCTGTCCACCGGCCACTGAAGGTCAGCGCCCTGATCAAAGGTGGACGCTGCCTGCTCTTCGATCCGATCGTGCGCAAGCCCGGACGCGAACTGCGTCGTCCACACCGGCGTGAGCACCGGCTTCACGGCTGCCGTCGGCTCGTCTTGATGCCGAGGCGCAATGCCGGCTCCGCGCCTTGCGACGTTCGCCAGAAAGTTACTCATGGCTCGCGCTCTCTTTCGCAGTGCCCCACAACAGATCGAGATAAAGCTGCCGCCTGGACCGCGTAAGACCCAGGATTGCGTCTTCGCTCCAGTGATAGCCGATGGCCATCAGGTGGACCTCGTGATAGAGGTTCCGCCGCCGGCCTGACAACTCCTGGAAAAAGAAACTGGCAAGATCGAGGGGAGCGAAGAATTCGATGCCGCATTCAGGGCAATGAAGCGCGAGCAGAATCTCGGCTTGTGGATCGAGCTCCGCCATCTTTGCCGACAATGCTTCGGCTACGGCGGGAGGAATTGCCGCCACCGGCATCTCCGAATCGTCCCGCGCCAAATCCTGCACACAGCGCTGCAACAGTACAGCGGCCGCCGTCTCAGGCTGAATCGCCGCAGTGTTCGCGATGGCCTCCTGATCTCCACCATTGGGCAGACGAAAACGCAGCCAATAGCGGCCGCCGTCGGCCTCGATCTCGGTCTCGTGTAGTTCGTCGGTGTGCGGATACGGCGGCACCAGCAGCTCCTGTGTGCTCAACTGCAGTTCCATCGGTTTGCGACATTGCGGGCTGGGGCAGGTCAGCACACACGACACCCGCTCGCCCAGCGTCAGGCGTCGCAAATGCAACAACAGGGCCTCGCGATCGCCGATGCGCAATCGCCGGACATCCTCCATCCGGACCGGGCCAGTGTCTCCCAAACGGGTAACGCATCGTGCCAGCAAAGCCGTCGTCCGCGCCGCCATCGACTGCGCTCCCGCTTCTTCCAGCAGAAACAGTTCGTCGTGGCCGGACAGCGGCCGCAGCTTCGCATCGCGCCGCCAGCCGCTGTCAAGACGCAACCCGCCGGGTAGTTCGACCTCGCTGTCTGGCATACGTCCCTGCTACTACACCGCGGGCTCGAACTGCGCCGGTGTCGGCTCGGTCACGCTGAGGTCGCGCACGAAGCCTTCGTTTTCCAGCTTGATATGCTCGATCAGCACCGCGTTGGCATTGGCGTCCAGGTCCGACAGCGCCTGGTACTCCGACACCCAGCAGCGAAACACCTGGTACGACTTCACCTTCTGTCCCGCTTCGTTGAAGACATCGATGATGATGTCCTTGCGGAAGTCGGCCAGCGAGGACTCGGAGCCAGGCAGGCCGGTGAAGTTCCACACCTTGCTGGCCCACACCTCGAAATCGGTGTCGTGCGTGACGCCCCGTTCCAGGGTGATGGCTTCATACTTGGTGCGCCCGGGAGACTTATGCGCCGTGCTGGGATCGCCGCCCTCGCGGTGTTCCACCACTTCGGTCATGCGCTTCAACGAGCTCATCTTGCTGATGCCCGCCACGTAGCTGGTGCTGTTGCCGAACTTCAGCCGGAACTTGAAGTTCTTGTAGGGATCGAGCCGCAATGGCTGCTTCGAAAATTGCGCCATGGTGAAGTCTCCTTACGACGCAAGCTGTCCTGCAAGCTGCTGGATTTGGATAATGACGAATTCAGCCGGCTTGAGCGGTGCGAAGCCGACCACGATGTTGACGATGCCATTGGCCTGGTCGAGCGCCGTCGTGGTCTCGCTGTCGCACTTCACGAGATACGCTTGTTGCGGCGTGCTCCCCTGAAACGCTCCTTGCCGGAACAGGTCCTGCATGAAGGAGCCGACACTCAGCCGTATCTGCGCCCATAGCGGCTCGTCGTTGGGCTCAAACACCGCCCACTTGGTGCCGCGGTACAGGCTCTCCTCAAGGAACAACGCCAGGCGGCGTATGGGAACGTACTTCCAGTCGGAGGAGAGGGCGTCGGCGCCGTCCAGCGTGCGCGCTCCCCAGCAGATATTGCCGTAGATGGGAAAATTGCGCAGGCAATTGATGCCCAGCGGATTCAGCACGCCGTTCTCGCCGTCGGTCAGCTTGTAGACCAGCTGCGACACATTGCGCAGCACTGCCTCAGTGCCGGCCGGCGCCTTCCACACTCCGCGGTTGACGTCCGTCAGGGCGAAGAGCCCGGCTATGGTTCCGCTCGGTCCAACATCGCGCAGTCGGTTGTTGTTGAGCGGATCGGGAATCATTGTCCTGGGAAAATAAACCGCGTTGTTGATGTCGCGCAGGGTATCGTTCTGGGCCATCCAGGTCTGCATCGTGGGCGGGTCCGCCACTGAGCTGGGAATGTCCAGCAACAGGAACGCCCGGCGGATGTCGCAGTACGCGGTGGCCGCGGTAATCACCGCCTGATAGTTCGACGCGTCGAAGTTCGCCACCAAGGGAATGCACAGGATGTTGAACAGGTCGGCGTCTTCCAGAGCGAAGATCCCGGTCTTGTTGAGTTGCGAACCTTGGATCGCAGTCGCGAACGACCCCGCATCTCCACTGGAGATCGGCACCTGCGGGACCTTGCCGTTGGCTCCCACGCCGGTGGTGCCGCTGAGCGCCTGCTGCGCGCCCGCTGTGGCGCCCGTAATCCCCAGCGAATATTGCTGGACGTTTTGGGTTGCGGCTCCCAGCTTCAAGTCCGCGATGGTCGTGCCGGTCGCATCGGCAAAGATCATGCTGGCAAGCGAGTTGAAGGCGCCTCCACCGCGGCCGGCGACAACGCGAAAGTGCTGCGCCGCAGTTCCGGCTGCCTCCAGCTGAACGGTTGCTCCGCTCAGCAGTGCCGCCAGCTCGGGCGAGGGCGACTGCGGCGCGGGAAGGGGCGCCGGCGGTCCTGGTNCCGCGCTGCGAATTGCCGCTTGAAGAAACGGGACGACGCTGGGATNGTCAGCGAGCACGACCGATCCCAGGGCCATCTTGGCGACGAAGGTGTAGGTGTGCGCCGCCGTGCCATCGGAAGTCACGGTGATGTCGAAGATATCGCCGTCGGCCGGCATGGTCCCGGCGGGAATCGGCAATGTAGTCCCGACTGCGCCCGTCTCTGCAGGACGGTAGGCGTTCGTCCAGGTAGCTGCGGTGGGAAACGCAGCTCCCGGCGGCGGGCTCATCTGCACCAACTGCGACGCCTGATTGACCACGTCAGGCGCGTAGGTGGGCTGTCCCGGCTGAAACGTGAGATTGCGGAAGACCTCAGTCTGAGTGGGTCGTCCTGTCACCGGATCGTTGAGCGTAATCGTGAGATTGAACAACTGCGTTGCATCGGTCGTGGCATAGTCCACGTCCACGCGGAGGTTGTTCCCCCAGGCGCCCGGATTGTTCACCGAGTTCCCCGCGAACCGCATTCCGGCGGTAAGTGTGGCCACCGCCGTCCCGGCTGCCGCCTCCAGCAGCACCACGGCTGCCGCGGCCGTTCCCACACCGATGCGCACCACGTAAGCCTCGGAGCCTCCATTCAGGAAGAACTGCTGGATGGCATAGCTGGCTTCGCTGTTAGTGTTGAGGCCGCCGAAGAAGCGCTGGAAATCGCCGAAGCTGAGGATGTGAACGGCGGTGTCGGTGGGCCCTTGCGAAAAGTAATCGATGAACGCACCAATTGAGGTGGCCACGCCCGTTATGGGGTGTACTCCGCTGGGAATTTCCTCGATGTAGACTCCGGGATAGGTTGGATGTACCGGCATGAACGTTCTCCCTTCAACACGCAGCGCTGATGATGTTCAACTGCTCGCCCGATTGCGGCCTGTCTGGTGGTGCCGCAAATAACGCGCCCCTGAATCGCATCCGTTGGGTCATCCCACGCGCGGCGACCCTGCCGCCTGTTTCAGCCTTCGCGCGCGGACCCAGTCTAGCCTTGCTCGCGCAACTCTAATTTCTCGACCGGCACGACCATCGTCTGCCTCAGGATTACCTCCACCACCGCGAATGCCTTGGGCACACTACCTGAGTCGGAGAAGTCGGTGATGGTGCCTTCGATTTCGTCGAGATCGAAGAAGGCATGCCGAATCTCCTCCGGAGCGGGAAGAAATACATCGGCGAGATGAAATTGCACCTTGTCGCCCGCAAGCGTAGGGAGCCTCCGCCGTGCCGTAATTCGGGTTGATTGCAGGCAACCGTGAATGCACGCCGAGTGCCAGCCGCGCTCGACACAGAGCAGCGAGCTGAGAACGATTGCCAGCAGGGAAGAACCGGCTCAATGCAAACGGCTTGCTCGTGGATCAGGCCAAGTAGGCGACCCGCGTGACGCGATTCGATAGTGGGTCAAGGCAGCAAGGTCTGTCAGCGTCCGGCAGATTGTCATCAGCGGCGGCGATTGCGAAACGAGTCGTCGGGGAGCGCAACTGTTACCGATCGAGCGGTTTGCGATACTGCGGATGGGAAAACTGCAAGTTATGCAGAACATCTGCCAAGGCTGGCAGAACTTGCGTGCAACGGGCTCAGACGACGCGGCGGTCGCTCAGCCGATAAGCGCGAATTTTGTGATACAGCGTCCTCTCGCTGGTGCGGAGCTGGCTGGCGACCTCCTTACGAGTGTGGGCCCCTCCCTCCGCATTCAGCGCAGTTTCAAACAGCTTCTTCTCGATCTGGTGCATGGCCGTTGCATAAGGCACGCCTAGCTGAGAAATCACCTGCCACAATTTTTGCGCTGCTTCCTCTACCAGCTTGAGGTCAGTTTGTTCGTCAGCCCGCTCGCTGGCCGCTTCGGCGGTGTCCTGCGCGATCCAGTCGGCAACGCCCAGGGCAGTGCCCGCGGTCTTTGCGAACAGCATTCGCACCACGGTATTTTCCAGCTCCCGCACGTTTCCACAAAAGGCTTGCGACTGCAAAAGCTTGACCAGGTCGGCATCGACGCCGAGCACGGGGTGATAGATCGAGCGATAGCGGTGGGCGAACGCCAGCACCAGCGCCGCCAGGTCATCCTGCCGCTCGCGCAATGTAGGCAGCCTCAACTTCACCACGTTCAGACGATGGTAGAGATCGGACCGGAAGCGGTTCTGGATGACCAACGGGTGCAGCGGCTGGTTGGAAGCTGCAATGATCCGGACATTGGTCGGTATCTCGCGATCGGAACCGAGCGGACGCAACACTCCTCGCTGGATTACATCGAGCAGCTTAGGCTGGATGTTCAGAGGCAGGTCGTTCACATCGTCGAGCAGGAGAGTCCCGCAATTCGCCGTCTGAAACAGGCCGGAACGGTCCTTGAGCGCGCCGGTGAAGGCTCCGCGATGGTGTCCGAAGAACTCGCTCTCGGCTAGTCCCTCGCTAATGGTGCTGCAATGCGCAGTGACGAAAGGGAAGCGGTTGCGTTTTTCGTCGAGATGATGAATGGCTTGGGCCAGCACCCGCTTGCCAGTGCCGGTCTCGCCTTCCAGCAGGATGGTCACATCGCTTACTGCGGCAGCTTTGGCGGCTTGCTGCAGGAGGGGCAGGGCCGCGTCGGACGCCGTCACGAAACCCAGCGCAGCAAACTTCTGCTTGATGCTGTCGGTTGCGTTATCACAAATGAGAGGCTCTCTCTGGCCACTTGCGGGGAGTGCCCCATAGGCCGCTTGGGCAGCGGTTTCGGGTCCATCGTCTGAAGGTTGGTGCTGGCTGAGACGGACTTCACTATCAAACCTTCGTTTGTACATGACTGCTTCCTTGCGGCCAGAGCCTTCTCCCAGAAGAAGGCGCGAACGTGGCACATGCGTGCCGCATCGCTTGAGAAATACTTCACCAGCAAGTGCGCACGATGGGTGTGGGAGCGCCCCCGTCACGGTTCCAAAAGGCGAGCATCGGGATCCGATGTCGAAGTCGTTGCCCCGAATTTAAGCGCAACTTGAGCGGCTGTCAATCGAAAGAATGAAAAAAAGGGATGTGCGGCTTGAATCGTTCTGGATATCGACACCAAGGTGAGATCGTTACATGAATGCTGTGGTTCGCCAGAACTTAAAACTTCCTATTTCACGACTTCTGGTTGGCTGTAACTGCATGTGGGGCGGCCTGTCAGTTGAAATCTGGCGGAGTCGGATGGGGCATCGGCAGCAATTTGTTGGGCATCAATGAGATTGCAGACGCGCTTCTCCCAGGACTCCGGCGCAAGTTCGACCGTTAAGGGATTCACGGCCGGTCTCAGGTCAGGCGGCTACCATGTAGCGATGATGCAGTCCACCGAGTCGCGGCAACGAGGCGATCTNGCTCGCGCTCGAAACCGTCGAGGCAGCAACTCGACCACCGGGCGTGTCCTTCCCTAACCCAAGATGAGTCCGGTCTTCGTGGTAATACCGGACGTATTCTTTCAGCAATCTTCTCAGGTGTCGCTGGTTCAGAACGATCACATGGTCAAGCAGCTCCCGACGCACACTCCCAACCCAGCGCTCGGCGACGCCGTTCTGCCAGGGACTTCGAAACGCGGTTCGGACAGGTTCCGTGCCGTTCTGTTTGACGGTCGAGATCACGTCCGCGGAGAACTTCGCATCGCGGTCAAAGATCAAGAACCGATGTGGCTNATCGTATCCCCAAGCTTCGCGCAGCTGCAGTACAATCCACAAGGCGGTCGGCTGACGGGTCACGTTGCAGTGGAGAATCTTCCGCCGATCGTGGCCGATGACGAAGAAACAGTACAAAACTTCGAAGGTCAGAGTCGGCACGGTGAAGAAATCCATCGCAGCGATTGCTTCGCGGTGGTTGCGAAAAAATGTCAGCCAGCGCCGGGCTGGATCAGAATCGCGATTCGCGCGCTTCACCCAGCGAGAGACCGTTCGTTCCGAGATATCGAAACCCAGTTTGAGCAGTTCCCCGTGGATGCGAGGCGCCCCCCAAGTTGGGTTTTCCGCGACCATGCGAAAAATCAAATCGCGAAGTTCCTGGGTCAATGGTTTTCTTCCGCCAATACGCCGAGTTCGAGAAAGCCAGCACCAATACAACCGAAACCCAGCCCGATGCCAGCGAACCANGGTCTCCGGGGTGACAAGTATCAACGATCTCTTCCAGCCAGTCNAAAATTTTCGCAAAACGACCCAGAACAGCCTGTCGACGGAACTCAGTCGAGGGCGTGGTCGCTTTGAGTGCAGAGCCAGGAGTTGTTGCCGAAGAGCGAGGTTCTCCAGGAGGAGTTCTTCTCGGCAGCGAAAGACGGAGACGACCCAGCCGAGCAGATGTCGAAGGCACACAAACATCAGTGAATCATAGCGAAAAGTGCGCCTGGCAGGTGCGCCCCCAAGTCATTGATTCTGCGGACGCGTAGAGTTTTGGCGAGGCACACGGAAACATCGTCATAAGCGGGTACACTCTTGGTCGTTACTAGTAGAGGACGTGCTCCTGTTCATCATCGAACCTCAACGTAAGACAGGCACGGGAGACGCCCGACAAAGTGGCATCTCCCGTGTGGGGTGGAGAGAACAGCCATTCAGGCTGCGTTGGGGTGGGAACCGTTGTTGACGATGCCTTCCAGGCCCTGAACGACCTGGACCAGCGTAGCCATGTCGGCGATTTCATTCAGTGGCGGCGCCTGCAGCTTCGCCAGCAAGGCACCGACCTCTTGCTCCGGGATGCGGTCGAGGACGACCTCCATGCGGCGCAGACCGCGCGTGGCCGACTCCAGCACGTCGAGAATCTTCTTCTTTTGCTGGACGTCGCGTACCAGGTGAGGCTTGTTGACATGGCCGTATTCGCGTAGAACCCATCGGTAGAGCTTGCCGCCGACAGATTCTTCCAAAGCGGAGATCCGTTTGTCCAGGTCGGCGCCATTGCGGTTGGATCCGCTGCCGTTCGAGCGGCCATTGCTTCCGCCAGCCGTTTGCGACGGTGTGGCGCCTCCGTTCGCGGCGCCCGCCTTTCCGGACGGACGTGCTCCCTTGCGCCAGTTTTCCGGAATCAACCAGCTTGGAACTGTTGGAGCTTTCTTCGGACGACCCTTGTCGTCCAGATCCACCCATGGCGCGTCGAAGTCATAAAAGCAGCGCCCCAGGCCAAAGCAGGAGCAAGCCCGTTTGAATGCCTGTGCTTCTGCCGAAGTCATCGCGTTCTCTTCGTCCGCCCACTCTTCGCCGGTTCCAGAGTGGGTTCCAAGGCCCTCGA
>JGI26339J46600_10000077_pt1 | contig 31823 bp, 36 predicted proteins | sample BogFormECP12_OM1_FD_46600 | JGI IMG/M metagenome (IMG submission 46600) | reverse complement strand
AGGCCATCGAGGAGGATGTCCTCCAGGGGCGCGCCGGGAGGATAGGTGGCGTAAAGGTCCTTGCGCAGTCGCTCGCGCGCCGCCGGGTCCTCGTCGAGTTCCCCCATCAACTGAAGGCGGCGCTCGGCGGAATAGTAGCCGTTCTTGAAGCTGTTCTGGCTGGCAATGCGCTTGCCCATCGCGGACGTCGGCCCGGTGGACTTGGCGGAGTTGGCGCGATTGGCGGTGCGCTTCCTTTCGGAGACGCCACCGTTACTCGGGCCACCGTTAGTAGAGCCGCCATCAGTGGAGTTGGCAGGCTGGCCCTCGTCCAAGCTGCCGGCGCCGGCAACGTCTGGTTCAGAGTCGATCAAACTTGCAGTGTTCATTTCCTTCCTCCCTCCATAGCGAATGGTGAACGGCGAGTCCTGAATGGTGAAAGAAGACGCGACTCAGTCTTCAGATTCACCATTCACAATTCACTATTCACAATTCAATACTGTGCTGCTGAATCGGCTTCTCAAAGGTGTGGAATGTTTATTACGTCTTATACATTCTATACGTCTTGGACATTCTAGACATTCTAGACGGCGGAATGGAATCTCAATTGCTGGCAGGAGGCCTGCCGAATTGACTTGGGGGAAGCCCTTTTGGGGAAGATGGGGCGAGTTAGGTTCAACTGGTCGAATCCGGTCCAAGGCAACCAGCGGCGAGGAATCGGAAGCGACAAATCACAAGCTGAGCAGTTCTAACGTTAGGGTTTGGGGCCGCTTCCGTTCTGTTTCTTGTTGTAGCGCTCCAACATGGCGGTTGAAATCTCCGGGGAAGAGGGCCACACGCCGCCCGGTGCACCGGCGCGGCGCTGGTATCTTGCGAGAGCTTCAACGTCGGGCTGAACAGGTTTCTCGCCCGCCAGAAAGACGAAGCCGACAGCGTCGCTGGGCAACCGGCCGATGAATCGTTCCGCGTCGTCGAGCATATTTCGAATGCGCCGGTGGAGGTCGGGCACATCAAGGGGCCGCTCGGTGGCCAGGACGCGAAATTCCTCCGCCGTGAACCGGCTGTGGCGCGTGATGTCGGCCAGCATTTCTTCCGGCGACTGTCCGGGAAAGCGTCCCACGGCGGCGCAGATCACGGCCCCAAGGGGAAGAATGTTTTCATGGATGGTCACCAGGTCAACGACGTCGCGGGGTTCGCGTCGGTCGGCAGCGGCAGATGCTTTATTGGTCGCGAGGTCTACGGGGTGAAGCACATAGCCGAAAAGCTCATCCCGTTGGGCAGGGAAGAATCGAAAGGCGCTGTCCGCGACCCACTCAAGCTGCATGGTCTCGCCAAGCCCTTCGACCTCCGCTTGCCGCTTGCCGCTTTGAATTTTCTTCCACGATAGCTTAAGACCGGCCCCGGCGAGGGTCTTGGCGTCGGCGTCGGCGGCTGCCGCAAGGCGGTTTTCCGAGTCCTGAAAAATGTCGATATCGGCGGAAAAGCGCGGCCCGTCCCAATTGATGGCGACGCCGCCCGCGATAAAGCTGTCGGGGCTGCGTCCCGCCGCGAGTACGCGCAGTACGTGGGATTGCAGTTTAGTGAGGGGCACGGCACAATCTTTCAATCTGTTCCGCTAAGCGCCGCCCGTCCATGCCGCCGTGCGTTCTCAACGCTCGGGTGATCGCCAAGGCGTCGCCAGGGGTAGGATGTTCAATAGGCCGCATGCTCCAAAGCGCCCGGCTGCCGTAGTCTTTGAAGGCGCGATGGTAAAGACTGCCCAGGTCCTCTGGTTCTGTTGTCGGGTCGGTCATCATGCACTCGTTTCCTGGCATACGGGCGACATGGAGCAGCACGTACACTCTGGTCCACCCGCCAATGTTTGTAGCACGTCGGGGGCTCCACTTCAAGCCGGAAGGGCCGCGCTTTGCTCTGCGAACCCCGAATCCCGAATGCCTCTTGCATCGTCACCGCCAGACAGCGGCTGTCGGCGATACAGTTGACTTCATGAATGCGGTGAAGGCGGCACCGGCCACAGCCTACAGAACTGTGGTATAACAGTTATATCTCTATGCGATTCCACTTCGATAGGCAAGAGTGCCACTCGTTTTCAGCTTTGTCCGTTGCAATTCCGCGCTCACTGAGAACTGACGACTGAAAACTGAAGGCTATTTTATGAAGAACACTCGTAAGACTCGAAAGCCCGCTCCGGCGGAAGTGATTGCCCGCCTGGCTGAACAAGGTAAGGACGTTTCGAGTTATTTCACCAACTCCGGCCGGCTGATGGAACCCATTCAGCGCGTGAACGTTGACTTCACGGCGACGATGTTGGAGGAATTGGAAAAGGCGGCGCAGGAGTTGAACATCAGCCGGCAGGCAGTGATCAAGACCCTAATCCGGCAGGCGCTTGACCAGCACTACGCGGCCCAGGCGGCGCGCGTCACGAAGAATCGCGCTTGAACTCACTGGCATGAGCGCATAAAGGAGCGAGAAAGATTCGAGCGGAAAGGACAACGCAGGGGCCATACCTCACCTGCGGAAAGGGGACCTCCAAAGGGACAACGATCTGTTCCTGAGGATCATAAGTTTAAGCCTACACCAATTTCAGCTCCAACGGGCCGGCTGGAACCGCCCTGAGCGCCGCCAAGCCCTCCAGGGGCATCGGCAGCGGGGTGTTTGAGATCGATCGCCTTGCGGTTCGACAAGGATGCTTACCGGGCGGTGTATGCGGTGCAAATCGGCAGACGCGTCTATGTACTGCACGCCTTCCAGAAGAAGTCCAAGCATGGCATATCCACGCCCCGCCAGGATGTGGATTTGATAGAGCAACGCTACAGGCAGGCCTTGAAGATGGAGAAGGAATCATGAGCCGGAAACAAGAAACCGAATACGAAATCGGCAGCGGCAACGTGTTTGCCGACCTTGAGCTTGACGACGCCGACGAGCTCTTAACCCGCGCAACTCGGGCATACCGTCCGCCTCATCCTGAAGACGAGAAAGCTGAAGCAACGGCAAATCGCCAAGCTGCTCGATATCGACCCGGCGGAAGTGTCGAAGCTGATTGATGAACGGCCAGTACCACCTGTTTGCCGAAGGGCGTCTGTTTGCGTTTCTCAAGTGCCTCGAACAAAAGGTCACGATCCAAGTGAGCCGCCACCAGAAGGGCGAGCCGTACCAGCAGGTCACACTTGCTTCCTGACCGCCCCCTGGGCCCGAGTGGTCCTGCCCACTCCACCCAAGCCGAAGAGGAAAAGCTGCCCTTGCACGGAGAGGCCAACGCGGATATTGGCGCCCTGCAACCATGCCGTCATTTTACCAAGCAAAATGACGACATGATGTTAGATTCTCTTTCGGGCGGCGGGTACGATGTGATCGTGTGAAGCAGGTGATCGCGCAATCGCCCGTCTTCGGATCGGGGCCCCTCCAAAAGCACCGGAAACAGAAGAGGGCGGGAAGCTGGCCTCCCCGCCCTCGTCTGGAAAAGCCGCAACGCCTGAACAGCGAGCGCCGCGGTACGGTCTTTACTTTCGACCTTCGACTGTCAACTTTCGACTGTCTTCTTAGTACATGCCGCCGCCGCCCGGAGGCATGGGCGGAGTCTTGTCTTCCTTCTGCGGGATCTCACTCACCAGTGCTTCGGTGGTGAGCAGCAGGGAAGCGATGGACGCCGCATTCTGGAGCGCCGTGCGGGTGACCTTGGTGGGATCGATGACGCCCGCTTCCACCAAGTCGGCGAAAGTCTCGCTGTCCGCGTTGAAGCCGAAGTTGGTATTGGGGTTGCTGCGGACCTTATCCACCACCACCGCGCCTTCATGCCCGGCGTTCTGGACGATCATGCGCAGCGGCTCTTCCAGGGCCCGCTTGACGATGTTGATGCCGATCTGCTCGTCGCCCTCGGCCTTCAGCTTGTCGAGAGCCGGGACGCAACGGAGCAGTGCTACACCGCCGCCTGGGACGATGCCTTCCTCCACCGCTGCTTTGGTGGCGTGCATGGCGTCCTCGACGCGAGCCTTCTTCTCCTTCATTTCGGTCTCGGTGGCCGCGCCCACCTTGATCTGGGCTACGCCGCCCACGAGCTTGGCCAGCCGCTCCTGCAGCTTCTCGCGGTCGTAGTCGGAAGTGGTATCGTCGATCTGGGTGCGGATCTGTTTCACCCGACCCTCGATAGTCGAGTGTTTGCCGTCACCTTCGACGATGGTGGTATTGTCCTTATCGATGGTGATCTTCTTGGCGCGACCCAGGTCATCCAGCTTCACGTTCTCCAGCTTGATGCCCAGGTCTTCCGTAATGGCCTTGCCGCCGGTGAGGATGGCGATGTCTTCCAACATGGCCTTGCGGCGATCGCCGAAGCCAGGCGCCTTCACTGCAGCGCACTGCAGCGTCCCGCGCAGCTTGTTCACCACCAAGGTCGCCAGGGCTTCGCCCTCGACTTCCTCGGCGATGATCAACAGCGGCTTGCCCGACTTCGCAATCTGCTCCAGCAGCGGCAGAAGGTCCTTCATGGAGCTGATCTTTTTCTCGTGGATCAGGATGTAGGCGTTCTCGATCACGCACTCCATCCGCTCCGGGTCAGTTACGAAATAAGGTGAGAGATAGCCGCGGTCGAACTGCATGCCCTCGACCACCTCCAGCGCAGTTTCCATGGTCTTCGATTCTTCCACGGTGATGACGCCATCCTTGCCCACCTTCTTCATGGCCTCGGCAATAATGGTGCCGATGGTGTAATCGTTATTGGCGGAAACGGAGCCCACCTGGGCGATCATGGCGCCCTCGACGGGCTTGGAGAGTTTCTCCAGTTCGCCTTTCACGTGCTTCTTGCTGCCGTCCTTTTGCGTCTCATCCGAGCCGCAGATGGTGCGAACCGCCAGCTCGATGCCGCGTTTCACGGCCATGGGATTCGCGCCCGCAGCCACCGTCTTCACGCCCTCGCGGAAGATCGACTGCGCCAGCACGGTCGCCGTGGTGGTGCCGTCGCCGGCCACGTCGGAAGTCTTCGACGCCACTTCGCGTACCATCTGGGCACCCATGTTCTCCAGCGGATCCTGCAACTCGATCTCCTTGGCCACGGTGACGCCATCCTTGGTAATCGTGGGGGAGCCGAATTTCTTGTCCAGAACCACGTTGCGGCCCTTGGGGCCGAGCGTGATTTTCACCGCGTCCGCCAGTTGATTCACACCCCGCAGAATCGCCTGACGGCTTGCCTCTCCGTGCACAATCTGTTTTGCATTTGCCATCTTTCATCCTCCAATTCTATGATCTCTCGATCCCGGATCTGAGATCTCGCATGGGAATCTCGATCTGGGATCTTTGCTTACCGGGCCGGTGGTCCTTTGTCCCTTTGCTTCGCTCACCGTCCCGCCTTGCGGGATTACTTCTTCCCGCCCGCCGCCGAGGCCTTCGACTCGATCACGCCCAGCACTTCATCTTCGCGCAGAATCAGGTATTCTTCGCCGTCGAGCTTGATCTCGGTGCCGGAGTACTTGCCGAACAGGATGCGGTCGCCCGCCTTCACGTCCAGGGCAATCACTTCACCCTTGTCGGTTTTCTTGCCGTTGCCGGTGGCAATCACTTCGCCCTCTTGCGGCTTTTCCTTGGCCGAGTCGGGAATGATGATGCCTCCCTTGATGGTCTCTTTCTCTTCAATCCGCTTGATCAGAATCCGATCATGCAGTGGTCTCACTGTCATGTGTTTCTCCTTTCGTGGATTGTCTCTTAGTTATGTTTTCCTTGGCCGTCGTCCATTGTCCGCTCGCATCTCAGCCCATCTCTGAACGTGGGACCTTTGGGCGCTGACAAATGAGAAACGACACAAGGCGTGGGATTGGCACTCGTCGCTATCGAGTGCTAACCTCCACCTTCTGAATTCTACGTGAAATTTCACGCCATTGTCAATACCCAAAATTAGCAGATTCTTGTGGTGAGTGCCAAACTGAGGAACCAACGGTTTTTCAGTTGCTTAGACGGGCAGATGCGGTAGATGGTAGACGGTATACGGAATAAAGGATAGTCGGTAGACGGCATACGGAATAAAGGCCGTAGTCGGCAGTCGGTAGGCGGTGGCGGCATACGGCATACGGGATAAAAGGCCTCTTTCCCCGTCTACCGTCTAGTCCTCTTCCCCCTTCTACCGTCTACGGTCTACCCAAAAGGTGACGGTATACGGAATAAAGGGTAGTCGGTTGAAGGCATACGGCGTAAAGGAAACCGGGTCTCCTCCCCCTTCTACCGTCTACCGTCTACACTTCTTCAAAACTCGGTGTGGAACCGCAGGGCGAAGAGATCGACAGGCCCGCGCACGTGGTTATATGCCGGGTTTTGGGCGAATTGATAATCCGGCGTCAGGTGAAAGTGCTTCGCGATCCTCCAGTTGTAATACGCTTCGACGATCCGCTCCGCGCGGTAGTCGAGGGCTCCGTCGCCGACGGTAATTCCCAGACCACCCGCCGCAAGGTACTGCCGATGGACCGCGCTGATGCCGTTGACCACCACGGCTAGGCCCACTATATCCTCCGGGCGGCGCCACACCGCCCCTTTCAGGCTAAGCCCTGCCGAGGCGGTTCGATCCACGTCGGTAAATTCGTACGTCTGGTTTTTGCCATCGCTCCAACCCAAGCGCGCGAAGACTCCGAGATTCTTGCGGACTTCCTGCTCCAGATTGATGCCAAATCCGTACTTGTATCGGTACGCCGCGGTGAGAAAGATGTCCTCGCCAAGGCTCGGATTATTGAGGGTCTCCTGATAGCTGCCCATGTGCGCCCGCGTGCGGGAGGCAAGCAGGCGTAAAGCCCCCGCATGTCCACGAGGTGAATATCGCTTTTCGACCTCGGCCACCGCGGACCAGGCATGAGCCAGGTTCCAGTCCATTCGAATTCCGTTCGCGACTTTCGACACCATGAATATGCCCAGCCGCCCGCTCCATGTACGCGTATTCAATTCGACCGCAGCGCCATTGGTAAATCCCAGCGAGTCCGCCGGATAATCCCAGGCACCATTGGTTATCAAGGTCCAATTCATGAACTGGGACCGGGGGTCCTTGGCGTAGGCATTGATGTCAAAAATGTCGACGGCGTTGAGGTGGCCGATTGTCAACGTAAGGTTGCGAACGTCCTTGGTACCTCCCAATTCGTCATCGGCGGCTTCCTTTTCCCCACCGAAGCCGATCGTCTCGCGAAGAAAAGCGCGGCAGAGGTAGAGATCCGGATAAGTCTTGCCGAGTCGATACGCCTCGCCATTCGGAAACCCCGCCACGCCGAGCGTGCTGCTCAGGCCGTATCCTTGCCACATGAGGAGGTCCCCGAAGAATTTTCCCCCGCTCCACAAGCGTACGCCACCCGTCACGTCCACGGACACGGTGTCCCTGACGCTGGCACCCGGCGTAAGGCTGTTCGAGCCGGTATACTTGGCCGGGAATGAAGGGTGGCCCTGCGCGATGACGGTCGACTGGATGTGCAGGTTCCAAGGCTGATCAACGGGTGGGGTCACCGAGTCAGGCCCGACGGCCGAGCTGTTTGACTGCGCGCTCGCGACAAGAGGGTGGTCCTCCGGTGGCGCGGCTGGCCCTGACTGGCCTCGTACCGAGGCGCCGACCAGCAGGCAGGCCAGCCCCGTCAGCACGAATTGTCTGAAGGTCCTCATCTGTCCAAGGGGACTGGGGACTCTGGTGTCCTGTCCGGCACAATTGTTGTCGCGTTGTTCAAAAAGTCGGAGCCCTGCCGGTGTTGCTGTAAAGAATTAGCCGGGACGAGAGACTAGGGCCATTGAAGAATCAATGACCCGATGGAGCAATGACTCAATCCAAAACTCCCGGCGGCGCACGACGTCCCGCCAGCCGCAGCATGTCGCGGACGAGCTCGGTATAAACCGGAACCACCTCCGGCGCGAGCCGCCGCAAGGCCGCGAGGTGCAGCTTCACCGTTTGCCAGTCACCGCGCGCCACCGGCCCGGTCAGCGACTGCCGTGGCCCCAGCGCGGAGAAATTTCCCGCCGTCTCGGCGACGAATCCTGCCAGCATGGGCCGGGCAATACGCTCCGGAACACCCGACTTCTCCAGCAAGCGAGCCGACCGCTCCATTAGCGTTACCACCGTCGGGCAGACGAGAAAAGCCGCCGCGTGATAGATGATCTTGCGGTCGGCGCGAACCAGGAACGCCTTCCCGCCCAGCAGTTTCACCCAACGGCGCGCCACCCGGACCGCCGCCGCATCGCCCTCGATACCCCAGTAGCACCCTTTTAGATTGCGCACTCCGGCTTCGGGGCTCGGTACGGTCTGAAACGGGTGCAATGACCCAACCGCCGCCCCCAGGCGCTTCAACGGCGCGAGAACGTCGCTCGGGAGCGACCCGCACGTGTGCAAGACCACTTTGCCTTTCCAGGAGCCATCGCCGCGCGATGGGGAGTTGCGGCCGCCCTGCCCGACCCTGGCGCCAGTCCGAGCTGGGAGCCGGGCCGCGAGATCTCTCGCGAGCGGCTCGATCGCAGCGTCCGCGGTGGTCAGGAGAAGCACGGACGCTTCGGGCGCCGTCCCGCCCTGCGGCATCAACCGTACAGGCTCACCCATGCCGATGAATTCCACCGCCCGGCGCGCCGCCTCGATCCGGCGAGCCACGACCCACCGCACTGGCACCCCCGCCTCGGCGAGTAGTTTCCCGAGAGCCTGTCCCAGCCTCCCCGGACCGATGATGGTCACGCCCGCCGCACGCAGGCCCATTTTGGATTTTGGATTTTGGATTTTGGATTGAAGAGCTCTCATAACCTGGCTTTCAGCCCTCACCGTCTGTTTCTTTAGCGGGCTGGTGCTGCTGCCCGATCCACGTGCCCGGCTCATCCCTTTTTCCGGTCTTCAATCCAAAATCCAAAATATCCTTTCCGGCTCAGGTTTGGCCCTTGCTTTGCCGATGTCAATTAGGAGAACTCAGAGAGGGCTACGCCATGAAGGATCTCGTCGCGAATCTCTTCATCCTGTCGTTCTTGATTGCTTACACTGCGGTCTTCATCCTCCTGTTGCAGTGGACGGTGCGTCATTGGTGGCAAAGCCGCCGGAGGCGCACCAACCGGGCTTGGCATCCAGCCGCTCGGGTTACTTCCGAGTTGCCCGCCGCCAGCCTTTCGACGTCTCGTCGGCACTGTCCCGCCGGCGTGCAATCGCTCTCCCCACTATCAACGGGGCCACATCCGACTTAGCGACTCGAAGAATTGACGAGTGACGAGTGCCGATTGGAAAAGAGCGTGGCTTGCCTCTTCTCTTCCAATCGTCAATCGTCAATCGACAATCGTCAATTCCCAGCCGGCGTCAGCCCCACTTCCTTCTCGCGCAGCGTCTTGATGCGATCGCGCAGTTGCGCTGCCTTCTCGAACTCAAACTGTTTGGCGGCCTCGCGCATTTGCTTCTCGATCTTTCCGATCAGTTCGGCGAGTTGATCCGGCGACTCGGGCTCGGCGCCGTCGTCCAGCGGCACCGTCACGTAGTCAGCCTCGGAAATCGCGGCAAGGGCCATATCGATAGGCTTAATAATGCTCTCCGGGGTGATTCCGTTCTCAAGGTTATATTCCGTTTGTTTGGCGCGGCGACGATTGGTCTCGCCGATGGCATAGCGCATGGAATCGGTCATGACGTCGGCGTAGAGGATGGCCTTGCCGTGGACGTTGCGCGCGGCGCGGCCCATGGTCTGGATGAGCGAGCCGCCCGACCGCAGGAAGCCTTCCTTGTCCGCGTCCAGGATCGCGACCAGCGACACTTCCGGCAGGTCCAGACCCTCGCGCAGCAGGTTGATGCCGATGAGCACGTCGAACTCGCCGCGCCGCAGGTCGCGCAGGATCTTGATGCGCTCCAGGGTTTCAACCTCCGAGTGCAAGTAACGGCAACGCACCCCGACCTCGGTGTAGTACTCGGCCAAGTCCTCGGCCATGCGCTTGGTCAGCGTGGTCACCAGCACCCGCGCTCCGGCCGCCGTGCGGGCGCGGATCTCTCCCAGCAGGTCGTCGATCTGGTTGCGGGTGGCCCGCACCTCCACCTCAGGGTCGATGAGACCGGTGGGCCGGATGATCTGCTCCACCACGATCCCCCCTGCCTTGGTCAACTCGTACGGACCCGGCGTGGCCGAAAGGTAGATCATCTGGCCGGTGCGGTGCTCGAATTCGTCGAACGTCAGCGGGCGATTGTCGAGGGCGGAAGGCAGCCGGAAGCCGTACTCCACCAGCGTCGACTTGCGCGAGCGGTCGCCGTGGAACATCCCATGAAGCTGAGGAACGGTCTGGTGGCTTTCGTCGATGAACATCATGGCGTCTTCCGGCAGGTAGTCGAGCAACGTGGGCGGCGGCTCGCCCGGCAGGCGGCCCGAGAGGTGCCGCGAGTAGTTCTCGATGCCGTGACAATAGCCCATCTCCTTCATGATCTCCACGTCGAACATGGTGCGCTGGTGGATGCGCTGCGCCTCCAGCATCTTGCCCTGCTTCTCGAGCTCGGCCTCCCACCACTTCAGCTCGTCGAGGATGCGGTCGATGGCCAGCGCCCTCTGGTCGGCAGGGACGACATAGTGAGTGCGCGGGTAGATGGGCAGCCGCGCGCAAGTGCGCTTCACCTGGCCGAACAGCGGATCGATGTGGGAAATCTGCTCCACCTGGTCGCCCCACATCTCGATGCGATAGGCAGTGTCCTCGTATGAGGGAAAGACTTCAATCACGTCGCCACGCACGCGGAAGGTGCCGCGCCGGAAATCGATGTCGTTGCGCTCGTACTGGATTTCCACCAGGCGGCGCAAAATCTCCTGCCGCGAGATTTTCTGACCCTTTTCCAGCAGCAGCAACATGCCGTGGTAGGCCTCGGGCGAGCCCAGGCCGTAGATGCAGCTTACGCTGGCGACGATCAGGCAATCGCGCCGCTCAAAAAGCGAGCGCGTGGCGCTCATGCGCAGCTTGTCGAGCTCGTCGTTGACGGTGGCTTCCTTCTCGATGTACACGTCACCGGCCGGGATGTAGGCCTCCGGCTGGTAATAGTCGTAGTAGCTCACGAAGTACTCGACGGCGTTGTGGGGGAAGTAGCTGCGGAACTCGTTGTAGAGCTGCGCCGCCAGGGTCTTGTTGTGAGCCATCACCAGCGTGGGGCGGTTCACCTCTTCCACAACCTTGGCCATGGTGAACGTCTTGCCGGATCCGGTGACTCCCAGCAATACCTGGTGCTTCTCCCCGTCGCGGACACTCCGCAGGAGCTGGTCGATGGCGGTCACCTGGTCGCCTCGTGGCGCATATTCGCAAACGAGTTTGAAGTCCATAAAGGTTAGTTTAACTTGTATGGAGTCGAAAGTCGAAAGTCGAGAGTCGAGAGTAAGGAACCTCCAGCTTCGAGTGTCCATTTTCGATTTTCCAGTTTCCAGTTTCCCAAGCCGTGACCGGCAATCGATTTCGCGCATGTGTCATTTCCCGGGTTTGGGCTACGATGTGGCTCAAGAGGAGGTTAACGCCATGAGTGACAATGCCGTTGTTCGCGCCCGCATCGATGAACGCACCAAGAGGGAAGCCGCTGCGGCGCTGAAGAAAATCGGTCTTACCGTGTCGGATGCCTTTCGCCTGCTGCTGGTGCGCGGCGCGGCGGAAAAGGCCCTGCCGTTCGAGCCGCTCAATCCCAACGCCGAAACCGTAGCCGCGATGAAAGCCGCGCGCCGGGGCGCGCTCGTCAAGGTCGGCAAGCCGGATAAACTGCTGCGGAGCCTGAATGAGGGAAGTTAAATACACGACCGAATAGACGCGAATAGGCAAGCCGGGCTTGCGGACGTGTACGTCCAGGTGTACACTTCTATGAGGAGCATAGAGATGACCACCATCAAAGTCGGCGTGCGCGAATTCCGCGAGCGGATCGCCCGTTTTCTGGAATCGGAGACCCCGATTGCTGTCACCCGACGGGGCGAGACGCTCGGCGTTTATGTCCCCACGCGCCGGAAACGGCCCAAGACAGCCGACCTTTCCGAACTCAAGGCGGCAGCGGACCGCCTTGCCGAAGCTCTGGCAGACACCGATGATGAAGAGCTAGTGGCTGAGTTTAACGAGCTGCGTCGGCGCGGCAAGCGCGCTGCCCGCTGACACGATCATTCTCGACGCGAACATCCTGATTCGCGCTGTCTTGGGGCGCCGGGTCCGACAACTGGTCGAGACGTACGCGGCTCAGGGCGTCCGCTTCTTTGCACCAGACGTTGCCTTCGAGGACGCCGAGAAATACCTGCCTCCGCTGCTCAAGAAACGAGGCAAGCCTCAGACCGACGTGCCGGCGTCGCTCCAATACTTGCGAAACTTCATCGAGCCGGTTGACCGGGATCTCTACGGCGTTTTCGAAGCCGAGGCTCGACAGCGTTTTGCGGGGCCGCGACGAGGATGATTGGCCCGTATTGGCTGCGGCACTCGGTTTGGCATGTGCAGTCTGGACCGAGGATGCGGACTTCTTCGGAACTGGGATCGCGGTGTGGACCACCAATCATGTCGAGATTTTTCTCCAGCACGCGGCAAGGGCGCTCAAATCTCAGGAGGGTTGAGGCCTCGAGAAGGACGTGCAGCGCAGGGCCCCTCTTTGGCCTCGCGGCTCTTCCGACTCTTCACCACCTTTAAGCCGGTGAGGCCAGAGCGATGTCGAAGGCATAAGAACAGAAAGGCCGATAGCGTGCGAGTTGCGTTTTCGGCTGTTCCGTAGCCGTCGGAGGTGTCGCCTTATCGTAGTGGCGGGTCACTGACCAGACTATGAGGCCCACAATCACTCCGGTTGAAATGAGTAATATCGACTGTCCCCACCACGGTTACCAAATCAGTGGCCAGACGGCGTACCCACATCGAGTGCTCTTTGCCCGTCCCAAGAATAGCTCACAAAGACTTTTGGGCGTCGCTCAGGCTCCATACCCTGTCGCGAAGAAGGTAAGAAATTCGGCCAAGACCTCATCCGTGGTGACGATGGGAGAGTCTGCCCGCTCGGAGGTAAGATCCAAAGCGCGCTGGTGTGCGCTGTCGGTGAAATCGACCAGGGCGATCCAGTAGAACGTATCGGCGAGAAGCGCGGTCATTCCTCTTTCTTGGGCCAGCCGTCGATGTAATGATCGTGCTGGCTGGCACCGTCTTTGGGCACGCAGGCCATGACTTCAGGCGGCACATCCCTCATGTTTTCGAGGATCACCTCAGCAAGTGGGACGGGCGTTGGCTGGTCGAATAGAACTCGCATTAAGGAGCGTACTCGGGAGGCTTGTCCAGACTGCGGGTGGCAAATTCGATCACGGCTTTCACCTGCTCGCGGTCAAGGCCATCGAACCATTCCATGATGTCGTCGATGTTGGCTCCCGCCTCGATATTCTCGAAAATCGCCGTCACCGGCATGCGCGTACCCCTCAGAACCCACGCGCCGCTTACCTTCCCCGGCACGCTCTCCACGGCGGGGCATTGTGACCAATCGAAAGTCGCCATCTGCTCGCCCTCGTTTTCATTGTAACTTCTTACGGAGCTTTTCACCACGGTTCGGCGGCGCTGCGGCGTCGCGTGGCGGCTCTCCTTCAAGCCGTCGGGTACGCCGGCGTAGCAAGGCGGCGCACCTGAATTTTTCCGCTTCGTGCCTGTATCTGTGCCAGATCGTAGTTGAGTTGAAGCCGAAGCCAAAAGCCCGCCGAGCTGCCGAGCGCCTTTTCGAGACGCACGGCCATTTCCGGGGATACGCTGGCCTTGCCGTTCAGAAGGCGGGAAAGCGTCGCACGCGTCACGCCGAGCGCCTTAGCGCCGTCCGTAACATTGATTTTTAGCTCATCAAGGCAATCCCGGATAAGATCGCCGGGATGGTTGGGTTTTTTCATGGGCATGATTTTGTCCTCCGTCAGGCCTCGATCCACCCAATGCCTAATGCCTTCGCCTGTGCCGACTCCTGATTCAGTGGCCGAAAAGGGCCTCTAGCTGGCGGCGGCCATGGACAACGCGAAGAATAAGGGCGTCCTCGTTTTCGACGCGGTAAACGATGACGTACTCGCCCACGGCAAGGCTGCGGCATCCGGGGCCGAAATCTTCAGCGCGGGAACGTCCGATGGAGGGAAAGCGGGCCAGCTTGAAGAAACGGTCCGTGATAGTGTCAATTAAACGGTTGGCAATCTCTATACTGCCGCTCTCTTTGGCGACATAAAGCCAGATGTCGTCAAGATCGCGCTCGGCACGGGGCGCAAGACGGTGTGCCATTTATTAGGGGGACGTGGTGAGCTCGGCAAGAAGCCGGGCGCGTCCGCGCTCCTTCACTTCGCTGGCGAGCTGCTGCATGGACTGCTGCGTAATAACGCGGCCTTCTCCGCGTGCAAGCGAAGCGCGGGCCTCGTCGAGGGTGAGAAGAAATTCAGCACGTTGGCGCTCCCGTTCTTCCCACAAGGCAAGGGCCTCCTGCACGGCGTCCTGTTCGGAGTGTAGTCGCCCGTTTTCGATGGCTTGGCGGAGAAACGCCTTTTGATCGGGGGTAAAGTGTATTTCCATACCCCTTCAGGATACGGCAAAACCGGCTCCGGGGCAACGCCGGAAAAATGCGACGGGCTGCGCCGGTAGAAACACCGGGGGCTGCCTGGGCGCGAAAGATGATACAATTAGCTGGTATGACCCCCAAACTCCTTGCGTCGTGTTTGCTCGCGGTTGCCGTGGGTGCCGGGCGGAAGCCGGCAAATTTCCGTCCTCAGTTTTGTTCTGACTCCCGTCTCCTGATTCCTGACTCCTGCTTTCTGGTTTCCACTTTCTAATTTCTGATTTTTCGCTTTTCGACTTTCAACTTTCGACTGTATTCTTACTCGCGGAGAAAGGTCCGTGCCCATCGCCGAGAATATCACCCGTGTACAGGAACGCATCGCGGCCGCCTGCCGGCGCGCGGGACGCAGCCCCCAGGACGTGAAGTTGGTGGCCGTGACCAAGACCGTGCCACCGGATCGCATCCGACAGGCGTACGAGGCCGGTCTGCGCGACTTCGGCGAGAACCGGGTCCAGGAGGCTGCCGCCAAACGACCGGCCCTGTCGGACCTCACCGTCACCTGGCACTTGATCGGCCACCTCCAATCCAATAAGGCCAGGCCGGCCCGGGAGCTTTTCCACTGGGTCCACTCGGTGGACTCCCTCCGCGTGGCAGAGAAACTTCACCAAGCGGCAGTTTGCAGCGGCGATCGCCTGCCGGTGCTGCTGGAAGTCAACCTCGGCGGAGAGGTCACTAAGTCCGGCGTGGGCGAGAACGAAGTGATTCCCCTGGTCGAGCAAATCGCGCCGCTCGAAACGCTGGAACTTCGCGGCCTGATGGTGATTCCGCCGTTCTTCGAAGACCCCGAGCACGCCCGGCCTTTCTTCCGACGCTTGCGCCAATTGGCGCGGGAGGTGGAGGCGCGCGGCGTTCCCAATGTCTGCATGCAGGAACTCTCCATGGGCATGAGCCACGACTTCGATGTGGCCATCGAGGAAGGCGCCACCATCGTACGCGTGGGGACCGCGATCTTCGGACCAAGGAGTTAATCCACAGATTACGCAGATTTCACGGATTGAAAGCCACCCGCGGGAAGGGTACGTGAAGGCTGGGAACGCGAGCGAAGGATAGCAGCCGCCCTTCGGGGTATCGGCTCCCAGACCCTCAGAGTGGAAGTGCGCGTGACTTGGCGCGACCACCCTCGTCACTTGGCACTCTTCACTGCGCTGAATCCGTGTAATCTGCGAAATCTGTGGATGAATCTTAACGTCGAAGGCAACACGATCACGTTCTGGCTCAGGGCCAAGCCACGCTCGTCGCGCCAAAGGCTGACGACGGACGCCTCAGGAGAACTGCGCCTGGAGATTCACGCGGCCGCCACCGAGGGCCAGGCCAACGAAGCTTGCGTCGAGTTCCTGGCGCGCGCCTTGCGCTTGCCGAAGAGTTCGATTTCGATTGTGAGTGGCGAGCGGTCCAAGCGCAAGCTGGTGCGCGTGGTCGCCCCGAACCCGGAGCAGGTGATGAGTCAGCTTCAAGCCCTGGCGGAACCGAAGAAATAACTAGCCCGGGCTCCGACCGCCAGAAGCCTCTGCTCTTAGCCCCGAAGGGGCGAAAGAGAGTAGGCCAGGGCGCCAGCCCTGGGATCAGATGGCCCCAAGAACCGCAAAAACTATAATTTGACTGTCTTCTCCCAGGGCTGACGCCCTGGGCTTCAATAGCACAAAGGCGCTATTGCCGGATAGCACCTTTGTGCCAGTGCCGTATAACATAACATCTGACACTCTTGACAATGGCCAGCGGCTGCCCCGCCCCGCTGCGGGGCTAGGGGACTAGGGACTAGCGGCAAACTATTTCCAGCCCATCGATGTAGGGACGCAGGGCCTCGGGGACCACGACGGAGTCGTCCGCTCTTCAGAGGTGGCTAGCGGTTAGTGGCTAGCAAGAGCGCGCTCGGTCGTTTCTTCTAGCCACTGACCACTCGCCATTGCGCAGAGCGGGCGGGACGCTCGCTCTCCCAAGCCGAATTAGGACAGCACAGCTTGACTTGATCGTTCGCTTGCGGCAAAACCCCATGCAAGGTAAACTCGCCGTTACGCCCTTTCCCGGGCGAACTTCGCCGCACGAATCCCGAACGACGGGAGGGTAAGGATCATGGACATTCTTCAGAAGCTGCGCCAGCGGGCCAAGGAGCGCCCTCAGCACATCGTTCTGTTTGAGGGCGAAGAGGACCGCACCCTGAAAGCGGCGGAGGCGATCGAGAAAGAGCGGCTAGCGCGCTTGACCTTGCTCGGCAACACGGGAAAAATGCAGGCCCGGCTGAAGGAGTTGGGCATCGCGCTGCCCGGGACGACTCTGGCGGACCCGGCGGCCAGCGACAAGCTGCGGACCTACGCCCGTCTTCTCTACGAGCGGCGGCGAGCCAAGGGAATGACCGAGACCGAGGCCACGGAAGCCGCCAAGGTCCCCAGGATTTTTGCGGGCTTGATGGTAGCCGCGGGTGACGCCGACGGGTCGGTGGGAGGCGCGCTCAACACCACCGCCGACACGGTGCGCGCCGCCCTCTGGACCATCGGCGCGGCGCCGGAGTTTCCCCTGGTCTCCAGTTTCTTCCTGATGGTCTCGCCGCGGCGCGAAATCGGCGTTGAAGGAGCTTGCCTCTTTGCCGACTGCGCCGTAGTGCCCCAACCCACTTCGGCTCAGCTTGCCGATATTGCCTTGGCCACGGCGCAGAATGCCCGCGCCTTGCTGGAAGCGGAGCCGCGCGTCGCCATGCTCTCGTTTTCCACCAAAGGCAGCGCCGAGCATGCGTCGATCTCGGCAGTCCGCGAGGCCACCAAGACCATCAGGGTCCGCGCCCCGCAGTTGCTCGTCGACGGCGAACTCCAACTCGACGCCGCCATGGTCCCCGAAGTGGCGGCGCGCAAGGCTCCCGGCTCGCCGGTGGCGGGCGAAGCCAATGTCTTCATCTTTCCCGACCTCAACTCCGGCAACATCGGTTACAAACTCGCCGAGCGCTTCGGCGGCTGTCACGCCATCGGACCCATCCTGCAAGGCCTGGCCCGGCCCGCCAACGACCTCTCGCGCGGCTGCGACGTCGAAACCATCGTCAACGTGGTGGTGATCACCGCGCTGCAAGCAAGAAGTCGAGAGTCGAAAAGTTGAAAGTCGAGAGGCGACAGTTTCGTCGTCGTGACACTTCCGTAGGACCCCGCTTTTTGCTGCTTTAAGAACTGGTTGGTTACCCTAATTACGCGGCCATCAGCTATCAGCAAGAGGAGTCGGCGTTCCTGCTGAGCGCTGAGAGCTGACGGTTGATGGCTCATTCATAGCGTAGCGCCACCATCGGATCTACCCGCGACGCACGGCGGGCAGGCAGATAAGCCGCAATGAAGGCCACCACGGAGAGCACTCCTATGGCCGCCATCATCGTTACCGTGTCACGCGCGCCCAGCCCGAAAAGCATTTTCTGGAGCACACCGACGGCCGCGAGCGAAATGCACGCTCCCACCGCCAGGCCTCCCGCCAGCACTGCCACCACATCGCGCATCACCAGCCGAACAATGGAGCCCGGCTGGGCTCCCAGCGCCAGGCGAACGCCGAACTCCGTGTGCCGCCGGTTCACGAGGTAACTGAGCGTGCCATAGAGGCCGATCATCGCCAGCAACAGCGCCAGACCGCCGAAGAAGCCGGAGAGGAGGGCGAGCAGCCGCTCCTGAACGAGCGAGTCGTTCACCTGCTCCGCCAGCGTGTGGAAATCGAGCGAGATCTCTTTGTTCACGCTGGCGACGGCGCCCTGCACAGCGGAAGCAAGAGCTGAGGGCCGCACCGCCGTGCGAAGTTCAAAGTTCTCCCAGTCGTCGGTCCCGGCGGTCTGGGCGATGGGAAAGAAGGCCGTGGGGTAAGTCTCCTCGCGGAGCGACTCGTATTTGGAGTCCTTCACCAAGCCCACGATCTCGATGGGCGATTGCGGCTTTCCCGCCACGTCCTCCATGCGGAAGTATCTCCCGATAGGATTCAGGTTGCGGAAGAAGGTTCGCGCCAGAGTCTGGTTGACGATCGCCACCTGGGGCGCGGCCTTGGTGTCGTGGTCATTGAAATTTCGACCCGCCAGCAAGGGAGTTCGCAGGGTCTCGAAGTAATGCGGCGAGATCTTATTGAAATAGGCAAGCGAGGCCTCCCCGGTGGGCGGGTTCGGCGAGTCCGGATGGATATAGTTGTTCCACTCGAAGCCGCTGACGGGCGTATTCCAGGACCGGCCGGCAGCGACAACACCGGGAAGAGCCCGTAACCGCGTCTCAATTCGGTCGTAAACGGCGGGCCGTTGTTCGGGCGACACCTTGGCGGCCTCGAGGTTCACATTCACCAGCAGGACGTTGTTGCGGTCAAACCCGATGTCCAAAGTAACCAGCTTGGCGAAGCTGCGCAGGAACAGCCCCGCGGCAACCAGCAAAACCAGCGACAGGGCCACCTGAGTGGCCACGATCCATTTGCCGGCGCGAAAGCGCACGTGACGCTCGTTATCGCCCCGGCCTTTCATCGCTCCGGTCAGGGAAACGCGCGTGGACCGGAACGCCGGCAGAACGCCGAACAGGATGCCGGTGAGGACGGCGATGGCGGCGGTGAATCCGAGGACGCGCAAATCGAGCGAGAGGTCGAGGAACACACGGTCGCGCGCGGTGGAGATACAGCGAACCAGCAGCGTGCTTCCCCAGCGGGCGAAAAGAATGCCTACCAGAGCACCGGCAGAGGAGAGCAGGACGCACTCGGTCAGCAACTGGCGAATCAGCCGCGCGCGGGAAGCTCCGAGGGCCTGGCGCACGGCGATCTCCTTGTTTCTGGCCGCGGCGCGGGCCAGCATGAGGCTGGCGACGTTAGCACAAGCGATCAGCAGCACCAGCCCGACGACCGCCATCAGGATGTCGAGAGGCTCGTTGAACTGCCTACGCACGCCGGAAACGCCGGTGGACGCCGGGATCGGCGTCAGCACCTGCTTGAGAAAATTCTGCTGGCCTTTCTGGTCCCAGTCCTGAGGCAAAACGGCAGCGGCGATCTGGGGCGAAAGCACGGCGAGCCGCGCTTTCACTTGATCCGAACTCATCCCCGATTTCACCCGGCCTAGGACCCTCAGCCACCACCAGGAGCGATGGTTGAGGCGTGTTTCTTTTCCGTCGAAGATCGCTGCCGCACAGACGGGAATGGCGACGTCGAACTTCTGCCCCACTTCCGCACCGTAGAAGCCCGGGCCGCTAACGCCCACGATCTGGAAGGGGTGATGATTCAACGAAAGGGTCTTGCCGATGGCGCTCGCTGCGCCTCCGTAGTGGTCCTGCCAGAAGCCGTAACTCAACACGGTGACGGCGGGGCAGCCGCTCTGGTCGTCGGCAGCGGCCAACACCCGGCCCACCGCTGGCCGTACTCCCAGCGTGGTGAAATAGCCGCCGCTCGCGAAGATTCCGTTGGCGTTCTGCACCCCGCCGCCCTGCGCGAGGTCAAACTTCTCTTCGCCCCAGGCGAGCACTCCGGAAAAGAGGTCCTGCCGGTCCCGCACCTGTTCCCAGAGAGGATTGGTAAAGGAGGGGGAGCCTTCGCCCCCCCTCGCCGGGCTTCGCCTCATAATCTGTACCAACTCTTCTGGTCTCTCAACCGGCAGGGAGCGCAGCATCACGGTGTCAATCAAGCTGAAAATGGCGGTATTGGCCCCGATCCCCAGAGCCAGCGTCAGCACCGCCACCGCCGTGAGGCCAGGGTTCTTGCGCAGCATCCGCACGCCATAGCGAACGTCCTGCCAAAGCGACTCAAGGCCCGCTTCCCAGCCGGTGGAACGAATTTCTTCTTTCACCATTTCCATGCTCCCCATTTCGATTTTGGCGGCCCGCCGCGCTTCCTCCCGGCTCATCCCGGCGCGCATTCTCTCTTCCACCGCGGAGTCCAGGTAGCTGCGCAGCTCTTCGTCCATCTCTTGTTCGACGTGCTTTTTCCGAAAGAGCGCCCTCAGGCCCGCAACCACGCTTCGCATCGACATCTCTTTTCTCCCGCAGCCGTCAGCTCTCAGCCATCACTCGTACCTGAGCGCCGTCATGGGATCGACCCTCGTTGCCCGACGGGCCGGCACGTAACAAGATGCGAGCGCCACCAGGAGTACCGAGAGCGTCGTCACCACAAGGATCCATCCGCTGTGAACGTGGTAGAACCCCTCAAAGCTGGCGTTCACCAGCCGGGGCAAGGCGAGCGAGAGCACGAAACCGATTCCCGCGCCCACGCACACCCGCGACATCGAATTGCGAAGCACCAGCAGCAGGATCTCCCCGCGGCGGGCGCCGAGCGCCATGCGCACGCCCACTTCGTGCGTCCGCCTGCCGACGAGATAGGAGATGAGACCATAAATGCCGACCGCCGCCATCAGCAGGGCGATGCCCGCGAAGCCGCCCATCAATTCGGCCATTACGTTGTCGCCCTGTCCGGAGTCCTGCACGACCCGATCCATGGTTCTGAGGCTGGTCACGGGCTGGTCCTTGTCCACACTCCAGACCGCGCGCCGCAGCGAGCCGGAAAAAGCGCTGGGTTCACCCGCCACCCGCACCACAAGATTCATGGAGCCGTTCGGCCGTTGGAGAAAAGGTTCAAAGATGTGAGGTCGCGACGCCACTTGCCCAAGGAATTCGTTCACGTTTCCCACCACGCCTACGATCTCGCTCCATCGCTGAGAATTGCTGTTCTCATTACCATTTTCGATGTTGATGTGGCGGCCGAGCGGGTTTTGGTTGGGAAAGAACTTTTGCGCGAAAGCTTCGTTGACGATCGCCACCGGAGCCGAGCGGGCGTTGTCGGACGGCGTGAATTCGCGTCCCTCCAGCAGGGGAATCTGAGCTACGGCGAAATAACCGGGGCTGACGGCAAAGTAGCCGGCGGAAGGCCGCTCGTCTGGCTTCGCCGCCGGTCGGCCTTCAAGAGTGACGTTCGCCGAGCCCGGGAAGGTGTACGGCAGGTCGCTGGTCACCGCGGCAGACCGCACCTGCGGCGCGCTCTCGATCTCGCGCAGCACACTCTGGAAGAAGGTGCTTTGGCGACCCGGGTCCTGGTAAGCGGTGCCGCTAAGCGAAACCGACGCGGTGAGGAGATTAGCCGAATTCAGCCCGCGGTTCAACCGAGTCTCCTCGACGAATGAATCGACGAAGAGACCGGCGCCTACCAGCAGGATAAGCGACAGCGCGAGCTGGCCGGTCACCAGGAGGTTCTGCATTCTATGGTGCTCGCGACCCGCGGTCGTCGACCGCGAACTCTCCTTAAGGCCGACATTCGGGTCGCGCCGTGAGATCTGGAAGGCGGGCGCGAGGCCGAACACCAGAGCGGCGACCACCGAAACCCCCAAGGTGAAGAGAAGCACCGGGCGGTCAATGGACAGCATTTCAGCCATCAGCACGGAGTATTCGTTCCAGTTAAACGCTGGCCGAAGCACGCGCAGGCCCCAGACGGCCAACAGCAGACCCAGGCCGCCGCCCAAAAGCGACAGCATGAGGCACTCCGAAAGGAGCTGCCGTGCCAGCCTGAACCGGCTGGCGCCCAGCGCCGTGCGAATGGCAAACTCGCGCTGGCGGTTGGAATTCCGCGCTAGCAGCAGGTTGGCGAGATTAGCGCAGGCGATGAGCAGCACCATCCCCACGGCTGCCGTCAGGAACATCAAGGCTGCGCTGGCGTTGCTTTCTTGGATGGCGTACTTCTGCACCGTCATGAGATTCGCGCTCCATCCCTTCTCCGTCTCGGGGTTGGCAGCGGCCACGCGCGCGGCGATGGTGATGAGTTCAGCCCGCGCCGCGCTCTCCGTTGCTCCGGGCTTCAGGCGCGCAAAGACACTCAGAGCGCGCGACCTGCGGGCCGCCGGGCCTAATTGCGCGGGCGTGAAAGCCAGGGGAATCCAGAGCTGCGCTGGGAACATCCACATCCTGCGAAAGGAGTCGGGCATGATGCCGACCACGGTGTAGTTCTCCCCGTTCAGCTTGACGGCGCGCCCCAGCACGTGCGGATCGGCGCCGAAATGGCGCTTCCAGAGGTCCTCACGTAGCACCATCACGCGGTCGTGGCCGACCTCGTCTTCACCGGGCAGGAAGGCCCGTCCCAGTACGGGAGCAACACCGAGTACCTGGAAATAGTTGGCCGAGATTCGATTGCCGGGAACCCGCTCAGGTTCGGTGCCGCCACTTAGGGTAAAGTCGACCGTATCCTCAACCGATGAGGCGGCCGCGATTCCGGAATATGCGGTGGCTTGCGCGCGCCAGTCCAGGAAATCGGGCGCCGAAACAGGCCTCCGGTCGGCGCCCCACCCGGTTGCAGCGGGGGCCTTGCTAAGCAGCATCACCAAGCGGTCGGGGTCGTCGACGGGCGGCTTGCGAAGGAGCATCGAACTGACTACGCTGAAGATAGTGGTGTTCACGCCGATGCCCAGCGCCAGCGTGAGAACCGCGACCAGCGTGAAGCCGGGGTCCTTCCGCAAGATGCGCACGCCATAACGGAGGTCCTGCCAGACGGTCTCGACGGCCGACTCCCAGCCTGCGGTGCGGATTTCCTCCTTCACTGCTTCCATGCTGCCCATCTCGATGCGCGCCGCGCGCGCCGCCTGCTCTTCGTTCATCCCGGAGCGCATCTTCTCTTTGGCGGCTGCGTCCAGGTAGCCCCGCAGCTCTTCGTCCATTTCCTCTTCCGCTTGCGTCTTTCGCAAAAGCGCCCTCAGTCCGTCAGCAAGACTTCGCAGCAATGACATGGCGATCCTCCTTGCGGCAACGTGCAACAGCAAGCGCCCTTATGACGCTTCCAAAATCCTCGTTATGGCGGCGATTTGCTTCCCCCACTGCGCCTTCTCGGCCCTCAATTGCTTGCGGCCGTGCTCGGTGAGGGCGTAATACTTCGCCCGCCGGTTATTGTCGGTCGGCCTCCACTCCGCCTTGATCCAACCGGCCCGCTCCAGGCGCTTGAATGCCGGGAACAGCGACCCCGGGTTGACCCGAAACACGCCCCGGCTGATCTGCTCGATCCGCAAGGCAATGCCGTATCCGTGCATCGGCTCAAGCGCCAGGGTCTTCAAAATGAGCATGTCCAAAGTGCCTTGAACCAACTCGCTCGATTGCTCTCCCATTGTTCTCTCCTCTAGATCGTCAAGATGAATGATACACCGCTCCTCTAGATTGTCAAGAGGGACCTGGAAGAAATGATGAATTATGAATGATGAACGATGAACTGAAGACAAGAACGACCTAAGAAGACATGATGAATTATCAATGATGAACAACGATGAACTGAAGACGTAGTCGTGCTCTTGTCTTCAGTTCATCGTTTCATCATTCATCGTTCATCATTTCTTCTTATCACTCGTACCGCAACGCCTCCATGGGGTCGACGCGTACGGCGCGGTAGGCGGGGACATAGCAGGCCACCAGGGCCGCCGCCATCAGCAGCGCCGACACGCCGATGTAGGTGAGCGGATCGTAGGAAGTGATTCCCACCAGCATGCTCACCAGCGCCCGGCTCACCACCAGCGCCACCAACAGTCCGACGCCGACGCCGACGCCCACCAGCACCACCGCTTGGCGGATGACCAGCCCGAAGATCCCGCGCGGCTCGGCACCCAGGGCCATGCGGATGCCGATCTCGTGCTTCCGCTGGCTGGCATTATAGGAAACGACGCCGTAGACGCCCACCACGGCCAGCAATAATCCCAGCCCGCCGAGCGACCCTGCAAAGGCGGCGCCCATCTTGAACAGGAAGTAGCCGTTGGCGCTGCCCATTGACTGCTCCATGGTCATGACGTCGTAGACCGGCAGGTTGGGATCGAGTTCGCGCACCTGCGCCTCCACCGTCGGAATCAGCGACTCGGGCGCCACTGTTGTGCGCAATTGCAGCACATGGATCGACTTGTACTTCTGCGTTTGCGGCACGAAAAAGTACGAGCCGGGCTCGTCGAGCAAACTCGTGTACTTCGCGTCACGGGCCACGCCCACCACGGTCACCCAGGGGCCGGAGGCGCCCTGGTAACTGAACCGCCGTCCCACTGGATCCTGGTTTGGCCAGAGGCGCCGGGCCATGGCCTGATCCACGATGGCGACGGCCGGAGAGGCACTGGTATCGGAGTCGGTGAAAGCGCGCCCGGCGAGAATGCTCATGCGCATCGTGGCAAAGTAATCCGGCGACACGCAGTTGTAACTCGCGCCGGGGACGCGAGTGGACGGCGGAACTGTCTGGCCTTCCACGTAAACCGGGCCGCCGTCGTTGTAGTAGCTCAGGGGCACCGAAAAGGCGAGGCTGGCCGTCTCGACCCCCGGCAAAGCGCGGGCGCGCCGCAGCAACTCGCGGAAGAAAGCTTCGGCATGAGCTTGGTCGTACCCCTGGATTCCGGGGTCGATGCCGACATTCAGGACGTGATGCGGATCGAATCCCAGATCGATGGACTGGGCGCGGGAGAGGCTGCGCGTAAAGAGCCCGGCGGCCACCAGCACAATCAATGACCCGGCCACCTGCGCCACCACCAGGCCATTGCGCAGGGCGTGGCGGCGGCCTCCGCCGATCATGCCCCGGCCGCCCTCGCGCAGTGTCTCGTTGAGGTTGGCTCGCGACACGCGCAGCGCCGGAGCCAGCCCGGCCAGAATACCGGCCGCCAGCGCCACCGCTGCTACGTAGCTGAAGACGCGCCAATCGAAGGCAAACGCCAGCCGCATGGGAAAGTCACCCAACGGCCGCAGGCTGTTGAGCGTGCGACAGACCCAGTTCCCCGCCAGTGCCCCGCTCGCACCCCCCGCGATGGCCAGCAGAGTGCTTTCGGTGAGCAGTTGCCGGATCAAACGCCCGCGTCCCGCGCCCATGGCGGCGCGAATGGAAATCTCCCTCTCTCGCGCCGCCGCCCGGGCGAGGATCATGTTGGCCACGTTGACGCAGGCTACCAGAAGAACCAGTCCCACACCCGCCAAAAAGGCGGTGGCCACCAGGGGCATGGAATTGGCCACCGAGGGCTCGGGCCGCGCCAGCTTCTCGGGAATCACGCGCGCCGTCCAGCCCTGGTCGGTCTGGGGGTACTCCTGCGCCAACTGCCGGGCCACGACGTTGAGCGCCGCCTCGGCCTGCTGCGTGTGGATTCCAGGCTTCAGGGTGGCCAGCACACGCACCTCCTGGTCCCCGCGCGAGGTAAAGAAATTGGTGGTATGGAATCCGTACATTCCCACCGGCGCATAGGCGTCCAGCTCAACTATGTTGTAAGGGCCGTGGAACTCTTCAGGCACCACGCCGATCACGGTGACGGCTTGTCCGTCCAGTACCACATTGCGGCCGATAACGCTGGGGTCGCCCGCGAAGCGCTTCTTCCAATAGCTGTAACCGAGGACGACCTCCGGGCCGGTCTTGGGTTGATCGCCCTCGCCGGGAGCAATCAGCCGGCCGAGCGCGGGCTTGATCCCCAGCATCGTGAAAAAATTGCTGGGGACAAAAGCCGAGATGATCCGATCGGCATGGCCTTGCGATCCGAGGCCGGAGAGGCTGAGGACATAACCGGTCATGTCGGTGAAGACGGCGGTGGACTGCCGGCGATAGTCGAGATAGTCCAAGTACGAGAGTTGCTCGGGATCGGCGTCGGCCTTGTTTTGGATAGCCACCACCGTCAGGCGGTCAGCGTCCTTCACCGGCAGCGGCCGGAACATGAAGACGTTGCCGAGGCTGAAAATCGCCGTATTGGCCCCGATCCCCAGCGCCAGCGTCAGGACGGCAATCGCCGTAAAGCCGGGGGCCTTGAGCAGCATCCGCACTCCGTATCGAACGTCTTGCCAGAAGCCCACCATCGGATTCACCTCCAAGTGACAGCCCTGTGGCAGGGTCGAATGTTCGTTTCAGTATACGAAGCCGGGTTGTGTTTGGTTCCGTCGGGATAGTCGAATGTCAAAAGTTGAAAGTCGAGAGTCAAGACCGCTTCTTTTCTGCTTTCAACCTTTGACTTTCGGCTTTCGACTCTCTAGAACAGCGTCAGCGATTCGCACTGCAGGGACAATGCCGGCCACATCGTGCACACGAACGACGTGCGCGCCGGCAAGAATCGATGCCGCCACCGCGGCTGCGTCGCCGACGAGCAGGGGTAGGGGCACCCCTGGCGGGTGCCCGGTCGCAGGGTTTTGTTGGGCGCGGGTAGGCACAAGCCCTAACTCTCTGGCTGCCAGCACCCAGTAACTCCTGCCCTTCTTTCCGGGCGAGACTTCGAGTCCTTCGCCCGCCACGATCGCCTGCACGAACGACTTTCGCGACGTGCCCACCAGAATAGGTAGACGGAAGTGACGAAGGCGGTCAAGTTGGGCCAGGATCTGGAAGTTTTGCCGTCGGGTCTTGCCGAAGCCGAGGCCCGGATCGATGATGAGCTGCGAACGCCGGACTCCACCGTCGAGCGCCTGCCGAACCGACCAAGCGAGCCCGCCACCCACCGAGCGCCAGACTGATCTCGCGAAGGGGCCCTCCTGCATCGTCGCCGGGCGGCCGCGCAGGTGCATGAGCACCAGTGGCGCATTGTGCTGCGCCGCGACCTGCGCGATGCGAGCGTCGAAGCGCAGGCCACTAACGTCGTTGATGATGCTGGCGCCGGCGCGAAGCGCCTGCTCGGCCACGTCCGCTTTGGTGGTGTCGATGGAAATCGTAAGCCCGTGCCGACGACGGTGCAAACCGCGAATCACCGGCAGCACGCGCGCCAGTTCCTCTTCCGCCGTAATCGGGGTCGAGCCCGGACGCGTGGACTCGCCGCCCACGTCGATCCAGTCGGCGCCCTGCTTTGCGAGTTCGAGGCCGTGTTCGATGGCGCGGTCCGGCGCGAGGTAGCGGCCGCCGTCCGAAAACGAGTCCGGCGTCACGTTGAGCACGCCCATGATCAACGTGCGATCGCCAAGAGAGACTCTGCGGCCGCGGATCTCGATCGCGAATTGTGGTCGTTTGAAAGACAAGAGCTTAACACAGCGCAGCCGCTGGCCGTAACCAAGAGAAGATCTCAACACGGAGGTCACGGAGGCTGCACGGAGACCACGGAGAAGAGGGCCTGGTGCCTGCTCCGTTGCCGCCCGCTTATTCAGCACGGAAGCCCTTGCGGGGCCGGGCTCGACGGAGACTAACCCTTTTCCGCGCTCGTCGTCTTCTCTGTGGCCTCTGTAAACTCTGTGAACTCTGTGTTGAGACTCTTTCTCTTCGCGCGCCAAGAAGAGTCTCGCAGCTAGTGCTACAGAGGTCGCCGAGGGCTCACAGAGACCGCGGAGGAGCGCGCTAACGAGGAGTGCCGAAGCCTCTCTTCTCGGTGGCCTCCGTAAGCCTCTGGGGTCTCCGTGTTGAGATCTTGCGGCCGTACTTTGCGCCGGTTTTGACTTTTCACACCTGCTCCCCGGTCATGGACCAAACACTCCCACGTACGCTGCCGCGCCGAGGATCCCACCGAGGATGGGTCCGATCACCGGCACCCAGGCGTACCCCCAGTCGGAATCGCCCTTGCCCGCAATGGGCAGAAGGGCGTGGGCGATGCGCGGGGCCAAGTCGCGCGCCGGATTGATAGCGTATCCCGTAGGTCCGCCCAACGAAAGGCCGATGGCCCACACCAGGAAACCCACCAGCAACGGCGTGAGTCCAGTGTCGTTGGGAGCCTTGTTGGCTCCGAGGGCGAGCACGCCGAACACCAGCACAGATGTCCCCACCATCTCCGTCACCACGTTGGCAGGCGCGCTGCGAATGGCGGGCGCTGTGCAAAAGACCCCGAGCTTGGCGCTCTTATCTTCGGTGACCCGCCAGTGGACCAGATAGGTGAGCCACACGAGTACCGCTCCGAGGAAGGCCCCCAGCATCTGACCGCCGATATAAACGGGTGCCTCGGCCCAGGGCAACTTGCCCACCGCCGCCAAGCCCAAGGTCACCGCAGGATTCAAGTGCGCGCCACTGATGCGCCCCACGGCGTACACCGCCATCGCCACGGCCAGCGCCCACCCCGTAGTGATGACGATCCATCCGGACTTCTCGGCTTTCGACTTGCTTAAGACGACTCCGGCCACCACGCCATCGCCCAGCAGAACCAGAAGCATGGTGCCCACGAGTTCAGCCACGAACAGTTTCATGTCGCCTCCCCAGTCAGCGCGACGTATTGTCAAAATCTTTCCTTCTTGAAGCCGATAATCTATTGAATTTCTCGCGGCGCCTTCATTCTGCCCGAGCCTGCGCGCGTCCGCTGGACCGCGTTGTTAGGCGCTGTTGGGCTTGCTCTCGAAGGGCAATGAATTCCTGCCCTAGTGGCGTGACAGTAATGTAATCAGAAAGATTCTCATTGGGATGGTCGCCTCTGGGCAGATCGCGAGTGTCTGCGATCTTCTTGAATGTGATGTAGCCCAGGATCTTGAAGTAGTTGATCTCGGCCGCCAAACCAACCGTCAAGTTTGGATCGATCCAAAAGGCGCCAAAGTTACCCGCGCTGAGCTTCTTGAGCTGCCTAAATGCGTCCTCAGACATCGATAGCGCGTAAAGTCGGTCGATCGCGTTCTCAGCCTGGTCTACTGCGACTTTGACCCTCTCAAACTCGACGCTCCCGAACTTGACTCGCTGGATGTCCTCGCCAGTGAACCTCTCCGCCAATGCGAGCAAGGGCTTGCGGAAGACCGCGATGGCGATCAGGCCCAGTACCGGCCAGGAGATAAGGATCGGCCCGAGTGTCTTAACCCATTCGAGTACCATTGTTCAAAGGTCCAGTGGGCAAGCTTGCGTCATGTTCGTGCGACCCGCATCAGAACCCAGCGCTAAGGTTACCATAAACAGCCGCCCGGCCACTCGCAGCCGCGGCTCCTTGCTTGTTAAGGGGCTCCCTCCATTGGACCGCCTTGATCGTTGCGCATAAACAACTGCCCTTCAGCCGGGGTGCTTGGCTTTCTCTGTCGCCGTCGTCTGCAATCGCTTGTCAAGCGGCGGCTCTCCGCGCTAAAGTTGGCCCATGACAGTTACTTTCGAGCTCGCGCCTGCCCAAGCCGAGAAACTCCGTCAAGAGGCCGAACGCCTGGGAGTTGCGCCCGACGAATTGGCCCGTGCCGCCTTGTCGGATCTGCTCGCCAGCCGGGACGAGGACTTCCAGGCAGCCGCAGAACGAGTGTTGCGCAAGAACGAGGCGCTGTATCGGCGCCTGGCCTGATGCGATACCTCACGTTGAGAGAGGTCGTCGAATTGCACCGGGCCGTCATCGAGAGGACCGGTGGCATGGCGGGTATTCGCGACTTGGGGCTGAGCTTCACGTGCAGCCCGTCTTTGACCGTCGTCAGCAAGCGTCGGTTGTTCGGCTACGCGACCGCTCCGACCGTGGCAAGGCGTTGGTTCACCACCCGCCAGAAGGTTCGTACTGCCTTGGGCTTGTCGTCAAAGAAGTCCTCGAAAAACCCAGGATCGTTGAGCGGAGCCGGATAGGCGTACCGCTCACCATCTTCGCCCAACTCACTCAGCCAATCTCCGGGTTCGCGGGCATCGAGTACCTCGAACAGGCCGCGAGGGTAGAGATACGGCCGCCCGGCGTCATTCAGAATCCGATAGTCGTCAGCTTCGACTCCTATGACAACGTATGGCTGTCCGGGCGTCAGAACTCTGTGCCGTGCATTTCTCCGCCGCAGTTTGACTGTCATCGCTGCGTCGCTTGGGCCTTCAAGCCGATCGTCACGAAACTGCGGCCGGGGTCCGTCTTCCTCGATCGGTGCGGTCAAAGTCAGAGTCGAAACTGACGATGGCGAGGCCAAATTTCTCCGCCGTTACGTATTGGTAGACGTCGTCAAAGTCCAGGTCAAAGTTGGCGGCTGCGTCGAGCACTTCCTTCAGCTCTTCGAGGGCCAGAGATACCATCGTCATGCCCGTCTCCGCATCCGACAGGAACTGGCGAAACATCTCCGCCTGCTTGCGNCGCAGAAGAATCAGGCCGATGGAGTGAAGGGCATAGTTCGAAACGAAGAGTTGATGCTCGTTTATTTTTTTCAGAAAATCCCGGGCTTCTTTGGCCTTTGCTTGCTCCAGCAGCAGCTCGAGGAAAACGTTGGTGTCAACCAGCAGCCTCACTCGCCCTCGATTCTCCAGCGCGCAATTTGATGCTGTAGCTCAACGGACGTGTAACGGTCGCGCAGATCCCGGAGGGCTCCCGCCCAGGCGAACTTCGGCTGACCGTGCGCTCCCGTCGTGCCACCTTTGGCCAGGAGACGCTCGGCAAATTCGCGGACTTCATCTTGGTCGGCAGGGGCCAGATGCTTTACGATCTCTTCCAGTGTCTTCGGCTCCCCCATGGCGCGTATCCTCCCAGATTCACTGACGCAGAACGCAGGCCGTTGCGTCTGCGGCTGCACAGGTGGTTCACTCTACTATGGTGCCCGACCGAGCCTCCCTTTGCAAGCCGCTCGCACGGTTTTGCTCCGCTTCCCTCGACGATCGCCGTGTCCCGCTCCGCGTCGGCAGGTGCGTCTTGAAGCGAGTCCTCACGCCTGTCTTCCAATATCAGTGCGATAGCCCCCAGTTAGACTGCAGTAAGCTGGCTGGGCCGTCGTCCTTGGTTCTCCCCTGGCCATTGGCGCCAGAATTTCCGGGCAGTAGGCGACATACCAGTCGCCGTCTCGCTCCAGGATCGCAGTAAACTCATTGCGCATCCGTGACCTCCATTCTGGCAGCGCCTTAGCAGGAAATCCATACCGTGTACGGCCCCATGTATCCCCCAGGTCGGGACCACCCGAACCCTCGAAACCGCCGGCCAGGCAAAGTGTGGCGAAATGCCACACTTTTTCGATTTTTCGGAAGCGGTACACGTTTTTGGCCATCCAAGCCACTGAAAACAAGGGTGCAAAAAAAGTGTCTCATTTGTCTCATTTGTCTCCATTGTCTCATTTCGAGGTGGTAGTCTGGATATTTGAGTGGAATTGGGAAATAAAAAGTGAAGAGTAGAGGGTAAAGGGTAAAGGGTAAAGGGTAAAGGGTGAAGGGTAAAGGGTAAAAGAAGAAAGAGCGTGCCACCATCGCGACTAGCGCTCCACCCTGACCCTTCACTCTTTATTAACCATTCATCATTCACCATTCACTATTTGCTTTTGTTTCTTATGGTTGAACCATCCAATTCGGCGCCCCCGGCTGAGCCAGAGCGGCCCAAGCGCAAGTACACCGTCTCCGACAAGGTGCGGGCAGCCAATCGCCTCAACTTGGTTCAGGCCAACGCCAACCCCGAAAAGAAGTACCGCCCGACTCCCAAGCGCCTGGCCTCCACCTACTCTAACTGCTTGAAAGCACGGGACGGAAAGCGCCAGAAGCGTTTGCGCGGCCAAGCCACCGGCGTCAAGTACGGCCTCGCCATCACCGACCTCTACTCCACCTTGGGCTTGGCCGACGCCAGCCGCGAGGAACTTGAGGAACACTACCGGTTGTTCCGGGGCGTGGTCCAGCCCGATTG
>JGI26339J46600_10000076_pt1 | contig 31826 bp, 23 predicted proteins | sample BogFormECP12_OM1_FD_46600 | JGI IMG/M metagenome (IMG submission 46600) | reverse complement strand
GTCTTGCGGTAGACCTTCTCCTTGGGCGCCAGGCGCGCCTTGGCAAGGTTGGCCATCAACTTCGCCTTGCGCTCGGGCGTCATCACGTACTTGCGCTTCGGCTTCGCGGTATTCGGCGTTTCCATCACTCACCGTAAAGTGGCCTGGGGGTTAGCAAGAGCGCGCCTTGGTGTTTCTTACTAGCCACTGACCACTAGCCACTCGCCACTTCCTCAATAGCCTCTGCTGAGAAGCCACATCCTTAGCTCATCGTCTACTATAACATACATATTCGATCTGTCAATCCAGATATTTGATACCCCTTTCGAGGCTCGGAGCGTCTCTTCTATTCTAATCGTTCGTTTCCTAGCTACCTAGTTTTCTGCGCTTTTGGCCGGGCGGTAAGGTGCCCTCAGCCTGACCATTGGGTTCCGCGCAGGTCCTTCCACGGGCCGCCATCCGCGTAACGCTCGGGATACAGGACCTTCGAACGCGGGTCTTCCGCGGTGTCGAGCTGAAGCACCATCCACTTCGGATAGGGAATGCCCGGATCCGATGCCGCGTCCAAAAGTCGCACTTCGTCATCCGAAAGCCGAAGGTCTACGGCGCGGATGTTGTCCTCCAGTTGCTCCGCCTTTCGGGCAGCGATAATCACGCTGCTGACGGCGGGTCGGCCGAGCACCCAGGCGATCGCCACCCGCGCCGGGCTTGCGTCATGCCGACCGGCCAACTCCTTTAACACATCCACCACGCGGTAGCTCATCTCCTTGTCGAAGGGCACGAACGGACCTGCCTCGGCAAAGCGTGTCCCGGCCGGAGTCGGGTTGGCGCGGCTGTACTTACCTGACAGGAACCCACCGGCCAGTGGGCTCCACACCAGGATGCCGATCTTGTGGTACTCGGCGAACGACTGGAACTCGTATTCGAGACCCCGGCCGACGAGGCTGTAGTACATCTGCGCCGTCACGTATTTCTCCAACCCAAGGCGCTCCTGCAGCATGACTGCGGTGGCCGCCTGCCAGGACATGAGGTTGGAAAGCCCGATATAGCGGACCTTCCCCTGGCGCACAAGGTCGTCGAGCGTCCGCAAGGTCTCCTCCAGCGGCGTGATGCTGTCCCATCCGTGCACCTGGTAGAGGTCGATGTAATCCGTCTGCAGCCGGCGAAGGCTGCCCTCCGCTTCGCGCATGATGTTCACGCGGGTCGCCCCGCTCCGGTTGAAATTCCCGCTCATCGGCAGGCGGACTTTGGTGGCCAGTACGATCTCTTCCCGGATGCCCTTCAAGGCGTTCCCCAAGAGGGTCTCGCTCTCCCCGAGGCTATAGACGTCCGCCGTGTCGATGAAGTTGATTCCCCTGTCCAGGGCCAGCTTCACCATCCTCGTGGTGTCCTCCTGGCCCAGGTTGCCCATATTCATCTTGCCGCCGAACTGCATGCTGCCGAGCGCCACCTCGCTCACGATGAGTCCTGTATTCCCCAGTTTCCTGTATTTCATTTTCCTTGCTCCTTTGGCCGCAAACACGGGTACGGTCCTAATTTCACCAGCATGTCACAACATGTCATTCTGAGCGAAGCGAAGAATCCCTCTTCGTCTTCGTTTCAAAATGGAAAGAGAGATTCTTCGCTTCGCTCAGAATGACATGTTGCGAAATTAGGACCGTACCCAAACACGAGTAGGCTCGGCCAGTCAGCCGGGCATCGCTCAATCGTCTACCCGACGAGTTTGTTTCTTGACAGGGGCAATTCCCGGACCCGTTTGCCCGTGGCCGCGTAGATGGCGTTACAAAGGGCGGCGACCATAGGCGGCACACCGGGTTCACCCACGCCGGCCGGCGGAGCCGTACTTTCGACGAGATACACGTTCGTCTGATAGGGGGCTTCGTTCATCCGAGCTACGGGATAGTCCTGGAAGTTTGATTGGTCAATCACACCCCTGGTAGCCGTAATCTCTCCGCTCCGAACCACGCTGGTTCCGAACACCGCGGCGCCCTCGAACTGGGCACGCGTCAACTCCGGATTTACCACCGTGCCGGCGTCCACCGCCGTATCCACTCGGGGAATGCGAACCTCACCACGATCGTTGACCTCGACCTCGACCACCGTCGCCACGTAGGTCACGAAACTGCGATGCGCAGCAATACCCAGGCCACTTCCTTTTCCCAGCTTCCGCTTGCCCCATCCCGCCTTTTCCGCGACCATCTCGGTGACGCGGCGCAGCCGGCCGGTATCGACGGGATAGGCATCGTAGGGTGCTCCGTAATTCGGGTAGTTTGTGTTCTTCAGATTCAGGACGCGGGGCGGCCCGATCAACTCGAGCAGATACTGGAGGGGATCGCGGCCGGCGGTGTGCGCGAGCTCATCTGAGAAGGATTGCACCGCGAAGGCGTGGTAAATATTGGCAACCGAGCGTAACCAGCCGATACGTACATGTGCCTTCGCCGGTCCATTCTCGACGCGAAGATTTGGAATGTCGTAGGGAATATCTGTCCAGCCCTGGCCCAAGTGGCCGGGGTCGCCGTAAACGGCATTGACGTCGAAGATGGAAGTGATGGGCGGAAAGACCGACCGTTGCAGCCACGCCGACGGCTTCCCATTGGTGTCCAGCACCGCCTTCATGTACATGGCCGCCACGGCGTTATAGTAATCGAACTTGATGTCATCCTCGCGGGTCCACACCACTTTCACCGGGCGGCCCACTTTCTTCGAGAGGACCGCGGCCTCAGCGACGTAGTCCGGCTTGGACTTGCGCCCGAAGCCGCCACCCAGGAACGTCACGTGACAGACTACGTCCTCCTTCGAAATCCCCAACTCCTTCGAGACGATGTCCTGTACAGCTTGAGGATTCTGTGTGGGGGCCCAGGCGGTCACCTTGCCGTCCTTGAACTCCGCCAGCACCACCATGGGCTCCATCGAGGCGTGCGCCAGCAGCGGAACGTAATAATCGGCTTCGACGATCTTCCCACCCTGGCCGCCCTGGGCGAAGGCAGCGTCCACGTCGCCCTCGTTGCGCACAACCTTCCCGGGCTGGTGGGCCGTCGCCTGCAATTCCTTCTTGTACTCTCCGGAGTCGTAGCTTTCGTTTGGTCCATTGTCCCAGACGATATTCAGCTTCTGGCGGCCTTGAAAGGCTGCCCAGGTGTTGTCGGCAATCACGGCGACCCCGCCCAGCGGCTGGAAGGCAGGCGGCGGCTTGAATGGGTCAATGGGAACGGTTTGGAGCACTCCCGCTACTTTCAGTGCCTCTTTGTCGTCACAGGATTTCACCTTACCGCCGAGAACAGGCGGATGCTCGATCGAGGCATAGACCATGCCGTCCACCCGAGCATCCATGCCGTAGATCGCTTTCCCCGTGCAGAGTTCCGTGAGGTCATAGCTGGCCATGCCCTTTCCGATATAGCGCCACGCACTTCGCGGCTTGAGCTGCAACTCTTCTTTCTTCGGCACCGGCAACTTCGATGCGGCCGCAGCCAGATCACCATACCCGAGTCGGCGGCCGGTTTGCCCGTGAACGACCGCATGAAGATCGGATCGACATTGCGAGGGCGGCACGTTCCACTGTTGAGCGGCCGCCTGGATCAACATGAACCGTGCTGTGGCGCCAGCCTGACGCATCACTTCAAAGAAGGACCGGATCGAATGTGACCCGTCCGTGTTCTGATCACCGTATCGTGGATCGCCGATCGCCTGCTCCACTTTGACTCTCTTCCAGTCGGCGTCCATCTCCTCGGCGACCACCAGCGGCAAGGAAGTGCGAATGGCAGTGCCCATCTCGGAGCGATGCGCCACGATGTAAACCGTGCCGTCGGTATCGATTCCCACAAACACACTGGGATGGAGCGTTGCGTGATCCGCGTGCGTGTCCGCAGGAAGACCCTCGGCCCACAAGACCTTCGGGTAGAAGCGCGCGCCAAGCACCAGCGCGCCGGAGGACGCGAGTCCCTTCAGGAATCCGCGTCGGCTGACGTTCGCGATTATGCTCATGCTTTTGCCTCCGCTGCCGCCTTGATCGCTGCGCGAATGCGCTGGTAGGTTCCGCAGCGGCAGATGTTCCCGGACATTGCGTCATCGATATCCTGATCGGTGGGCTTGGGCTTACTCTTCAACAGCGCCACGGCCTGCATGATCTGCCCGGATTGGCAGTAGCCGCATTGGGGTACGTTCTGCTGCATCCATGCTCTCTGAACCGGATGCAATCCGTTAGGGGAAAGTCCTTCGATGGTTGTGATTTCCTTGCCCGCCACGTCGCGGACGGGAACGACGCAGGACCGGATCGCCTCTCCGTTCTGAAGAACAGTGCAGGCGCCACAAAGCGCTAGGCCGCAGCCGAACTTTGTGCCTGTCAAGCCCAGAATGTCGCGGAGGTACCACAGTACCGGCATCTCGGGATCACCATCGAAGGAGCGCTCAGCTCCATTGACTTTGAGTTGGATCATGTTTTTACCTCAAATCAGGCGTCGGTACTCCTTCTGTGGGCGTCGAGTTGGATACCGTCGTGATTGAAGACACGACACTGAGAGCCGCAGCTACCATTGCGGCGACCGATAGCGCCATCAGCACGTCACACTTCGTCAGCTAGGCTCCGCTTGCGTTGCCGCGTGGGCTGCAGCCACTCCGTCGAGGCTCGCCAATTCCTCCATAGCTCTCATCACAGCCGAGAAGTCCTCTTCCTGCGAGCGTGCGGCTTCGGCCAGATTGATCTGGTAGGCAGCCACAGTGGCAGGCATCGGGACCTGAAGTTGCGCGGCCTTGTCAACAATGAGGTGAAAATCCTTGTTCATATGCCGGATTGGAAACTGCGGCGAGTAATCGCGCTTCTTCGCTCGCTCGAGTTTGTAGGCGTGGGCGGGCGCGACCACCGCCGTCTTGGAGAGGACCTCCAATAACCGATTGCGGTCGATGCCAGCCTTCTGGCCAAACACAACGGCCTCCGCTATGGCCTGCATTCCCAGACCCAGGAGAGCGTTGACCACAAGCTTCATCGTTGCGCCGGAGCCGCTGGGGCCGACGTAAAAGAACTGTTCCGCCAGACTCTCGAAAATGGGCGTGCATGCTTCGAAGACCGGATACTCTCCACCCGCGAACAACGTCAAATGGCCCTGCTCGGCCGCCAGGGTACTGCCGGAGATGGGAACATCGAGCACCGCAATGCCGCGTTCCGTGCCAAGCTGGTGGAGTCGGCGCGAGGTCTCCGGAGCAACGGTACTCATCTCGATCACCGTCGCCCCTGACTTGGCATGCGCGAGCACTCCGTCCACTCCCTCGTAGACATCCGCCACGGCTTGATCATCCGCTAGACATGAAAGTATCACGCCAGAATCAGAGGCAAGTTCAGCGATGTGGTCGAATGCGACTGCGCCGCCCTGGACCAATTCAAAGGTCTTAGCACGATTCCGATTAAACACACGTAGTCGATACCCGTGTTGCAGCAGGCGCTTTGCCAGGCGACTGCCCATGTAGCCAAGGCCAATAAATCCCACTGTCACTTCGGCGTTCATCTGCTCACCTCCGGTTTACTGTCGTCCAATCTTAGGATCAGGCAGTTAGGCCAATCGACACGATGAGCAAGGGTAGCGCGTCTATAACGGCGTCGGCGGCGCGCAAGAGAAGACGTGTGCCTTACATCAGTCTTGACAATGCCGATGCCGTTGTAGGCGCGCTACCCTTGCTCGCGTTGCTGCATCGCCTTTTCCAGTTCTTTCTGGTGATCGGTCACCAGAGCATGAATCTTGCGGTGCGTTCGTCGCTGATCGCGTGAATCTGCGGACCAAGCTCCTGCCGCGAAGCTGTCGGATTCTTATCGAGCAGCGTCTGAATCGTATCATGGTGCTCCCGAAGCAGAGGCCGGACCTTCTGCTGTTGTTTCGGAGTCAACTCCAGATCTTTGGTAAGTCCCAGCCGAGATTCTCATTTGAATAGACGGGCAATTCCACAAAAGGGTTTCGTTGGTGCGAATCGTCAGTTGGAATTGCTGCTCACCAGCCTGCCGCAGCATTCGGGCCGGTCCGGCAAACTCGATCGGTCCCATCCGCCACCGAGAGCCTGAATCAGCAACACCGTGTCCGCCATACGACGCCCCAGGATATTGACCGCTGTCACTTCGTCCGCCAGCGCGGCACTTTGCGCGGTGATCACTTCGAGGTAACTTGCGACTCCACCCCGGTAGCGAGTAAGCGAAAGGTCTAACGAGCGCTGAGCCGACGCCACCGCTACATCCTGGACTTTGGCTTCGTTTTCCAGAATTCTCACTGCCGCCAGATTGTCTTCCACCTGTTGAAATCCAGTCAGCACATTCTCGCGATAGGCGGCGACTTGAGAGTCATAAGCCGCACGCGCCTGGTCGGTGAGGGCGCGGCGTCTTCCCACGTCGAAGATGGTCCCCACGGCAGACACCCCTACGGACCATAGGGCGCTCGGTCCATTGATCAGGGTGGTGATGCCGGAGCTTTCAAATCCCGCCGAGGCGCCCAAAGTGATGAGCGGGTAGTAGGCCGATTTCGCGACCCCGATCTCGGCGTTGGCGGCCGCCACCCTCCTCTCCGCGGCGGCGATATCCGGGCGCCTTTCCAGCAGTTCCGAGGGCACGCTGACAGGAATGTGTGGAGGTGGGGCGGTGAGAGGCAGCGGAGCAAGACTGAACTCCGCCGGAGGTTTCCCAATAAGAATTGCAACCGCGTGCTCGTATTGCGCTCGCAGCACGCCCACATCAATCGCCGCGGCCCGGGTAGTTTCGAGTTGCGTCGTCGCCTGCTGGAGNTCCACTTCCGAAGCGATTCCCCCCTGGTAAAGGCTTTGGGTCAATTCCACAGCCTGCTCGTACTGCTTCACCGTAGAGTTCAGAAGCTGCTCCTGGGCGTCCAGGCTGCGTGCCTGAAAGTAATCAATCGCCAGGTCAGCGTGCATACTCAGATTGACTGTCGCCAGGTCTGCCGCACTCGCTTGCGCTTGTTCCCGGTAAGACTCTACCGTGCGGCGAACTCGTCCCCAGACGTCGGCCTGATAGGAGAGGTCGAATGGCAACACGAAGTCGTTGTAGGTGGCGCCAGCCAAGGCTGAACTATGGGTAGGACTGTTTGCGGAGACGCGCGTCCGAGCGGCTGACGGCCCAGCAGTAACGGTCGGGTAGTAGTCCGCCCGATAGTAGCGCAGAACGGCCCGTGCCTCGCGATACTGCGCCTCTGCGACCTTCAGATTCTGGTTCGACACCTTGACCTGAAGCTCAAGCGAATCAAGCTGTGGGTCTTGAAATATCGTCCACCACGCACCGCCGAGATGCTGGTCATTGGGTTGGGCGGGCTTCCAGTTCCCGGCCTCTTTATAGGCGGGAGGTACCTCGACCACGGAAGGGCGGTACTTCGGCCCCACCGTGCATCCGCTGAACTGGAGCACTGCCAGTCCGAGTAGAGCAAGGGTAGCAAGGGTAGCGCAGACCTGCTTTCCAAGGTCTGCGGCTCGAATGTTCCCTTCGCCGGAAAAGGGTTCCGCAGACCTTGGAAAGCAGGTCTGCGCTACCCTTGGTTTCCGTGGGTTCTCGACCCCAATCATGTTGAGAAGGCGTTTCATTGGATATCTCCCGGCAATGTTGCCTGAACAATTTGGACTTGCTGTCCGGAAACAATGGAGTCTGGCGGGTTGACGATGACTTGATCGCCTGCCTTGAGGCCGGCGACAATCTCTATCTCATTGCCGAAATCGTGTCCAGGAGTCACCGCAGTGAGCACCGCTTTCCCATCTCTCACAACGCCGACACGTAAACCCTCCGAGCGGAATATCAGAGTATTCACTGGAAGCAGGTAGGTAGAACCCTGCGTCGGGACTGCCAAGTGGACCTCTGCATAAGAGCCCGTGAGCAGCGTGCCCGCAGGATTGTCCACATCGATTTCAATCAGCAAGGTGCGGGTGGTCGCATTGATGGCGTCGGCAGTTCGAATCAGTTTCCCCCGAAATGTGCGGCCTGGAAACTCAGCGAGATCGAGACCTGCTGTCATGCCGACCTTCACCCCTCGCGAGTATTCCTCTGGCACGTTTACGTAAACACGCAACGTTCCCGGTTGAGCGATGTGAAAGAGATCGGTTCTCACCGCGCTGCTGCTGCCGGAATTGATCAGGTCGCCGATATCGGTGTTCCGGGCTGTCACCACGCCGTCGAACGGAGCGTAAATCTTTTCAAAAGACTGCAGTGCCTGAACCTCCTTGACGTTGGCTTGGCTGGTCTCCACGATCGCCTTATTGGCGTTATAGGCGCCCACTGCATTGTCGACGTCCTGCTGGGAAACAGCGTGAGTATTCAGTAGCGCCTGGTAACGGTTCTTGGTGATCTCGGCAAGCGCAAGGTTCGCCTTGGCGGTATTGAGGTTGCTGAGCGATTGCTCCAGTTGCTGGTCGATTTCCGGAGCGTCAATGACGGCAAGCAACTGGCCCTGCTTGACGTGCGCTCCGATATCGACGTACCACTGCTTCAGATACCCATTCGTCCGCGCATAAATCGGAGAGGAGATGAATGATTGTATATTTCCCGGAAGGATGATCTCCTGGGCGGGCGCGGTTCGTTTCGGCGATACCACCGACACTGCCGGTAGAGCCACCTGAGCTGTCTCCGCGCCTAAGGTGTTGCGGGCCTTGACACGGGACCGGATGCCGGTTACCAGGAGGGCGGCAACCACGACCAACGCCATCGCCACGCTCGCCAAACTCGTCAAGCTCAGCCGGGGTTTGCGCGGGCGCTTCCCGACTTCCACATCATTCAACGGGAGTGTTTGCCCGCCGACCTGTCCGTCATTTTCAATTTGAATCAACATAGTGCCTCCACTCCGTTGGCGCTTAGTTCTGGATTCATCGTTACGGTGACGTATTCCGGGTTTCGGGGTTCGGGTTTCGGGATTCGCCGAGGAATATTGCGATTCGGGATTTGTTGTGCGAACCCCGAACCCCGAATCCCGAACCCCGGTTGCATTCTCGCCGTACTTTGTGAAATGCAGCACTTAGTCCCCGTTTCCGGTTTGGGCCGGATGCCGGCTTGAACTCTGCAGAACGCTGAAAAAAGCCGGGACAAAGAACAGCGTCGAAACGGTCGCGAAGAGTAGCCCTCCAATGACGGCCCGGCCAAGCGGAGCGTTTTGTTCTCCGCCGTCACCCAGCCCGAGAGCCATTGGCATCATGCCGATGATCATGGCCAGGGCAGTCATCAGCACGGGTCGAAAACGCGTGAAGCCTGCCGCGAGTGCCGCGCTGACGGAATCACTTCCTGCCACCATCTTTTCCGTGGCAAAGCTCACCACCAGGATGCTGTTTGAGGTTGCGACGCCCATGCACATGATGGTTCCCATGAGTGCGGGTACGCTCAGAGTCGTGTGCGTTATAAATAGGAACCAGGCGATCCCGGCGAGTGCCGCGGGCAACGCGGAAATCATGATGAAAGGATCCAGCCAGGACTGAAAGTTGACGACGATCAGCAGGTATACGAGCACGATCGAGAACGCCAGTCCACTCAGAAGGCCGATGTAGGAGGATCGCATCGTCTGAACCTGCCCGCGGACAACCACCCGAGAACCGCGCGGTAATTGTTGGCGTGTGCCATCAATAATCTTGTTGATGTCGCCGGCCACGCCACCCAGGTCGCGCCCTGCGACGGCGCCAAAGACGTCAATCACCGGCGCAACGTTGTAATGAGAAACCACTGCCATTCCTGCTCCCCGTTGCATCGACACCAGGCTGGCCATGATCGAGGGAGGGGCGGTCGGGTCTGTGCCGGTGATGGGAATGTTCTCTACATCCTGCAACGTGTCAGTGCGGTATTGCGGGGTCTCGGTCGCGATCTGGTAACTGACACGGTCCTTGGGGTCAACCCAGAACGTGGGTGAAGTTTGGAAGCTGCCGCTCAGTGATACCAGCAGATTCTGCGCAATATCGTGAGCCGTAAAGCCAAGCTCTTCTGCTTTGGTACGTTCGACCCTGAGGCGCAGATAAGGCTCGTCGAAGGGCTGTTGGATTCGCAGATCAGCCATTCCTGAAACGTATCTCATTTTTCCGAGCAGCTCATCGGCGTAGCGCCGGTTTCCCTCCAGGTCGCTTCCCACCACCTGAACATCGATCGGAGCTGGTAAGCCAAAATTCAAAATCTGCGCCACCATGTCAGCGGGCAAGAAAGCGAACGTAACACCCGGGAACTGTTTGGGAAGTGTCAGACGAAGTTGGTGAACGTAGTTGTCGGTGGGATGGTGTTTGGCGGACAGGGTCACAAGAATGTCGGCGTCCGACGTTCCCACCGGTGCCGAATTACTGTAAGAGAGATTGATGCCGCTGTACGGCAAGCCGATATTGTCAATGACGCTCTGGATTTCGCCTGCCGGAATCTGCTGCTTAATCGACTGCTCGACCCGATCGCAAAGGTTGGCCGTTTCCTCAATGCGCATTCCGGTGGGAGCCCGCAGATGAAGCTTGAAAGTGCCGCTGTCCACGCTGGGAAAGAAGTCCTGACCCAGCCAAGGAACGAGGATTGCCAGTGAGCCGACGCAGACCGCAAAGAACCCAATCAGGAAAGCGCGTCGGTGATGGAGACAAATTTCCAGCAGGCTGCGATAGCTCCGACGAAATGTTTCGAAGGCCTCCTCAAAACGCTTCTGAAGCCGGACCAGCGGATTGCGGCTGGCGGCAGAAACATTCGCTTCCATTTTATCTCCGCGCAACAGGTACTTGGCCATAGTCGGAACAATCGTCCGTGAAAGCAGGTACGAGGCCAACATAGCAAACACCACTGCTTCGGCGAGCGGCACGAAAAGGTACCGTGCCACGCCGGATAGCAAGAACATCGGAGCAAACACAATGCAGATCGACAGCGTGGAGACGAAGGCAGGTGTTGCAATTTGCGACGCGCTGTCCAGGACAACTTCGTCCATGTCCTTCTCTGGTTCCGCCTCCCGGTTGCGATTGATGTTCTCGACCTCGACCGTGGCGTCGTCTACCAGGATGCCGACCGCCAGAGCGAGCCCTCCGAGGGTCATGATATTGATCGTTTCTCCGATCGCACTGAACACAATGATGGAGGTGAGGATAGCCAGAGGGATCGAGGTGGCGATGATAACGGTGCTTCGCCAACTGCCCAGAAAAATGAGAATCATGAAAGCGGTGAGGCACGCAGCAATCAGCGTTTCCCTGACGACTCCGCTGATCGCGCTACGAACAAAAATCGACTGATCGGCCAGGGGCGCTATCTGTAGTTGGGGCGGAACCGTCGTTTTGATTTGAGGCAGAAGGGCCTTAATGCCCGCGATCACGCTCAGCGTTGACGCATTCCCCGCCTTTTGGATCGTCAGCAATACTGAGCGCTGCCCGTTCACGCGCACGATATTGGTTTGCGGGGGAAAGCCGTCGCGTACCCAGGCCACATCTTTGAGGTAGATAGTTGTGCCGCCTATCGTCTTAACAGGGATTCGGTTCAGGTCCGCAATCGTCTGCGGTGCTGCATTGGGAATGGAAACATCGTATTCGCGGGAGCCGATCTTGGACGTTCCTGTGGGCAGGATCAGGTTTTGCACGCTGATCGCGTTGACCACATCCAGCGCTGACAGGCCCTTCGACTGCAACGCCGTCGTGTTCAGGTCCACCATTACCTGACGTTGTTTGCCGCCATAAGGATAAGGCACCGCTGCCCCAGGCACGGTGATGAGCTGCGTCCGTATGAAATTCAGGCCATAGTCATTCAGTTGCTGCTCTGAAAGGCCGCTCCCGGAAAGAGCCAACTGGAGAACGGGGACACTCGATGCGCTATAGGCAATAATGAGCGGCGCCGTCGTGCCCGCGGGCAACTGCCGAAGTTGGGTCTCAGAATTCGACGTAATCTGTGCGATGCCCTGTTGAAGGTTCGCGGTCGGCTGCAGGAACACTTTAACCACAGCAATTCCATTCAGCGACTGCGACTCGATGTGCTCGATGTTATCAACGGTTGTAGTAAGGCTTCGCTCGGTGACGCTGACGATGCGATCGCTCATGTCCTCAGGCACGAGACCGTTATAGTTCCAGATGATGCTGACCACTGGAATGTCGATGTTCGGAAAAATATCGGTTGGGGTTCGGACGATGGCGAGTGCCCCCATGATCACGATGAGTATCGACATCACCACAAACGTGTAGGGCCGCGAGAGGGCAAGTTTAACGATCCACATATCCACCTTCTTTTCGGTTGCTTAGCGCCGAGTCGAGCTGCCGAGGCCGCAAGCAAAGTTATTGAAACACTTTCATATCAATCTGCGTCCTTTGAAGTCGACTGCCGAGACGACAACTTGATCATTCGCCATCCGGAGAGACGAGCGTCCAGCGAATAGCCGCCGGGACCCAGCAGAGCGAGCGCGCTCGATAAGGAAAACACCAGAGCGAACAGGAATAGCCACGCCTCCATCTCGTTGCTTAACAGGTTTAAGCGCTGTCTGACGTACAGCGCCGTTCCGAGTGTGCAAATGGCAGCAGCACAGCCTGCCAAAGATGTTCGCAAACCGAGGATCAACATGACCGCGGTCGTGACGATCACAAAGCTGAGAAGGAGGGCGCTCGTGGGCTCCGACGAGGTTCGTGCAGGGGTGAAGAGGCGTACCCCTTCCCCAGCTAGCCCGACCCCGTCGACCAGCCTCAAGAGAAGAAGAGCCAATCCAACGCTGCCAGCGGGAAACCTTGAGTAAAGCCTGTCCAACTCGGCCTCCTACGACGCGAACCCTTTCACAGAACTCGCGTCTGGGACCAAGTTACGCCTGTCGCTAGCGGCGCTAAAACGCCAAAGTGGGTGTGTGGCCGATAGCTATTTTGGGTGTATGGAGGGGTGCTCGAAAGGGTGTTATATAGGATGACCGAAGTCGCGGGGGGCGTCTATTTTGGATTTTGGATTTTCGATTTTGGATTGAAGAGAGGCACGATCACAGCGGGTTCTTCAATCCAAAATCCAAAATATCCAAAATCCAAAATGAATTCGGATGCGCAACCATTTATGTCACTCGTGCTAAAGGCGGATGATGCCTCGGCGGAGTGCGATGGTAACCGCCTCGGTGCGGTCGTTGACCTGAAGCTTGGAAAGAATATTTCGTACGTGCATCTTCGCGGTATCTTCCGCTATCGAGAGCTCGCTCGCGATCTCTTTGTTTCGCTTTCCAGCGGCCATCAGTGACAACACCTCGAGCTCGCGCGAGCTCATTGCCTCATCAGCGACGTGCTCGGCCAGCTTTTGGGCAACCGCAGCAGGAAGGCGCCGCTTTCCTGCATGAACGCTGCGGATGATTTCCAGTAGTTCGTTCCGGACGATTCCCTTTGCCAGATATCCCTGCGCTCCCGCTTCCAGCGCGCGTTTGATGTCGACATCACCTTCGTAGGAACTCAGGACAATGATGCGGGCGTTGGGAGACTTGTCTCTGATTCTCTTGATTAAGTCAAAGCCGCTCATGTCGGGCAACTGCAGATCCACCAGAGACACATCCGGGCGTAACTTGGAAAATTGTTCCAGCGCCTCGCTTCCGGTCGCAGCCGCGCCAGCTACGATCATGTCCCCCTGTAGATTGATAATTGCCGCTATCCCCTCGCGGACGACGGGATGGTCGTCCACGCATAGCACTCGTATCTTGCCGGCGTCCCTCATGAATCTGTCTCGTCCGGGTCATCTGTTTGGGGACCGCTTTCCGTAGGCGTGACCTGCGGTCCGTGGCCCCGCTTCGGCTTTCGAATTCCGAGCCTTCTGGTTACGTCGTGCCAGCGGTCTCGAAAGTGCCAACCGGATCGACGCGCATCATGTTGATATAGGAGGTGCGTCGGAACGGTCAAATTAACTTCCGTACCCGCGCCTACGCGACTTCGGATGGTAATACTACCACCCAGCCGCTCGGCGCGCTCTTTCATTCCTGCGATTCCGTAATGGCCTGGACGCCGCAAGTTTACGGTCTCCTCGTTTATTCCGCAACCATTATCCTGAACCTGAATCTGCAAGAGTCGCTCGCCGTAACTCAACAGGACATGAATCTTACTGGCATGGGCGTGCTGAAGCGCATTGGTGATAGCCTGGCGGCCAACCTGCAAAACGTCGTAGCCGCTCACCGCTTTCAATGGGCGCTCGCGCCCCTCGACGATGACATCGATCTCGGTTCCAGCGTCTCTCTTAGATTCTTTCGCCAGTAGCGAGAAGGATTGGACCAGATCAGCGGCACTCAACGAGGCGGTACGCAGGTCATTAAGCGTACGGCGCCCGGCATCCAAGGCCGCTTTAGACAGAGCCAGGGCGCGCGCCAGCGTTTGCTTGGCTGGGAAATCGGCTGGCAGCAACTCGTCGGTAACCTCGATTTGCAGACTGATGCCCATAACATCTTGAATCAAGCTATCGTGCAGCTCCTGGGCGATCCGGGTTCTTTCTCTCAGACGCTCCTCAAAGCGGTCCCTCAAGCGGTTCGTCGCCTGCCACACCCGTAAACGATACACGCCCCAAGCGAGCATGATCAGGACCAAGGCGCACCATAGACGGAACCACTGCGTTTGAAAAAATGCGGGAAGAAGATCGAACTCCAGAGTGGCGCCCGACTCGTTCCAAACACCATCGTTGTTGCAGGCTAGCACGCGGAAGCGGTATGCATGAGGAGGCAGGTTGGTGTAAAACGCTTGGCGCCGCGCGCCAGCGTCCCGCCAGTCTGAATCAAATCCTTCGAGCTTGTAGCGAAACCGAACGTTGCGCGGCTCTGCGAGACTGAGTGCCGTGTAGTTGACCTCGACCTCTCGGGTCAACGGCCGCAATCGAACCGGCTGCGTAATGTCAATCACCGCGCCGTCGGCAGCCAAGCGCTCGACGTGAACCGGTGGGACAACCCGATTTCTCGTCAGGTCTCGCGGATCAATAATCGCGACTCCTTCCGAAGTCCTGAACCAGAGCTTGCCATCACTGGCTCGAACGGCCGGCGATTGCCAGCCTCGGTCCGGGTTGCCTTTCAGGCCGTCACCATCGTCGAGAAAACGATAAGCCACGCGGTGCGATGGGTCTCGCGCCGCCCGGTCGAGTTCGGACCGGCTCACGCACGCCACTCCGGTGCTATAGCCGAGCCACAGCCGGCCAACGCTGTCCGCGAGGGTCCAGAGTACCCGTTCTCCTGGAAGGCCGTTTGCAGTGTTCCAGGTGAAAAATCGCTGGCCGTCAAACCGGCTCAGCCCGCGCTCCGATGCAATCCAGACGGCAGCCTGGTCATCGATGTACACCGCGTTTACGGATCCGCCTGTCAAGCCATCGGATTCCGAGTAACCATGAAATCGGGTCCCGTCGAAAACAACGACGCCTCCTTCATAGAGTCCAAACCACACTCTTCCTGAGGGGTCAGCCTGTGCCGCCTGTATCGATTTGCCTTTCAACAGCGGCTCTTGCGAAAAGTCAGTGATACGGCCGTTGGCCCAGCGGTACAGTCCTTCTTGGGGGGCTAAAAGCCAGACGCCGCTCCCATCGCCCTCCGTGATCACCGTCACGCCTGGCAGTTGGATACCCGTGGGCACAGAAAAGTATCGCCACTTCCCGTTCTCCATCCGTGCCACTCCCCGATTCGTTCCCGCCCAGAGTGTATTCTCTCGATCGACAAACAACCCGGACACACTTACGCCCTTGAGGTACAAATCGCGGTGCTCGCCATCAATTCGATTGACCCCGACCGATGTCGAAGCCCAGACACTCTCGTCCGGCCCAGCAGCGAGTGCATCGACATTGTCGCTCGCCAGGCCTTCGCGCCGCGTCAATGTGGTAACCTTTTCGTCGCGAAAACGGTTCAGGCCGTTCTGTGTTCCAACCCAGACGTCGTGTTCGCGGTCCTCCAGCAAACACCACACAAAGTCCCCCGAGAGCCCGTCAGGCTGCGAAAACCTCTCGATCTCCTCCAACTTCGATGAAGCTGCACGCAGCCGCGCCAGTCCTTGTCCGAGAGTTCCGATCCAGGTGTTTCCTTGGCTGTCGCGCAGGACAGTGTGGACGTTGAGGGTCTTCGTCGCCATCCCAATTCGGCTCAACGTCTGCCCTTCATTTACGTGCCGACTAAACCCGTTAGGGCTTGTTATCCAAATGGCTTCGCTGGCGTCTTTACTCAGCCAAAACTCGCCTTCTGCTATCTTCACGAGCCGGCCCTGGAGATCACCATCGCCAGGGTCAACGCGGACCACCCTCTTATCCGTGCTAAACCATATAGAACCATTTTTATCCTGCAGCGGCCCGGACAAGAGAGGTCCCGGTAGTGTAATCGCAGCACCATTCTGTTCTTGCGTTGCGGCGCGGAATCGCAATACACGATTCTCTGTGGCTACCCAAAGAGTAGCATCGCGATCCTCCAGCATTGCTTCTGCCTGCGTCCCAACGGAAAAGGTTGTCAGATCATCCCCACGAATGTGGCCGACCAAGCCGGTGGCAGTCCCAATCCAGAGACCTCCATCCCGCCCCGCACACAGACTCCGTACAACGCCCAAAAGCGCCGTATGGCCCGTCTTGGGACGCCAGTGGACAAAGTGGACGCCATCAAATCGGACAAGTCCGTCTGTCGTGGCCAGCCAAAGGTAACCGTCCCGAGTCTGCGCGATCGAGTAAATGAACGCGGACGGGATGCCGTCTTTGTGGGCCCAGACTGTATGCGTGTATTCGGTAAGAGGCTTGTTAGAATTGAATGCCTCAGCCTGCGGCGTAAGCAAGACGCAGCACGCAGCCGCACAGAAGGAGCGTATCAGGCTTATGGCCAGAAAAGATCGCATGTCACACCTGTCCGATATTACCCCCGCGCTCCCACGGTTGACCAGCATCCCGTCCTGAGAACCAGGGGGCGCATCTCCCCGCTCGCTGATCTCTTGGTCGATCGGCGCAAGGTCCGCCACGCACTGAGTACAGTGCCACAACGGTCCGGGAGGTCGCAAATCACGCCCGGCCGACTCGACAGTGCGCCGCGTATGCTCCGAGGTTGACGACAACGCGGGGTTTTGGCTGTACTGCGACGAGAGAAATCAGGGTGGAATACGGGTGGAAGGGAATTCCGCGATTCGTGCTAACCCTTCAAAAACATGGTAGGCCCGTGGGGACTCGAACCCCAGACCTCTACCGTGTCAAGGTAGCGCTCTAACCGGGCTGAGCTACGGGCCTGTTCCGTCAATTTATCGACGTCCGAGATTTTATCACACTTCCGGCTGGATTCAGTCTTCAGGGGTATCAGGGCCGCCCGTTCTCAGGAAGCTGCTGACGACCCGCTTGGCCGCGAGCACGCGGGGTCCCAAGAAGGAGCTCAAGTTCATCAGCGGCCGCACTGCTCATGTTCTGCTTCCTGCACCTTGAACATTCTCTCGACCTCGAACATAATCAGAAGGGTCGCACACGGAGAAGCTTCGATGGACCGCTGGGACTGGTTGTTCAAGAAGAAAACCCTGCGCCGAGCCTGGCACATCTGCTACGGCTGCATGATGCAGAACGGCAGCGACACCGAGAGGTCAGTGTTCTATTCGGAGGGGACGCCGGTCCAGGTCTTGGGGCGGCCGTGGATGCAGTGCCCGCGTTGCGGCAGCACCAATACCAAGTCGCTGCAGAACCTCAAAGACGAAGGCTCAGACGCCGCCTTCTGGGGTCTGGAGCAAATTGTCAGGAAACTCCCCCGCCGCCAATACCAGTTCAAGAGTAAAGTGCCCGGCGGTTAGTGGCTGGGAGCATTGCCGATTGCCGACCCTCGATTGAGAACGTGTGAGAGAATTGCGAAAGAGCTCTCAACACAGAGACACAGAGAAGAATGGGAATCGCCAGGATACCATGGCATCTTGAGTAGCCCTCGGCCTGTTTTCCGTATCTCTGCGCCTCTGTGTTTAATTCTCTCAGACGTTCCGTGCGCTACTTCGTCATCAGAAACAGGCGCTCGGGCTCGAGTTGCAGGTGCCACGGAAGGGGCCGCGACTTGAGCCTCGCCCAGTTGTCCTTGAAGATCTCCACCTGCAAGTGATAATCGTCGGAGTTGCGAGAAGGAGCGTGCAAGCGCACGTAGAGGGTCACGCGAAAGGGCGTCTCGATCGCTCCCGCCAGCCAGCAGGGGAAGCAGTTCTCAGGAACGTCGGAGGCCGGGAACCTCTCGATCGTCCGGTCAGACTCATCGCCCGGCCCTCCCTTCAAGGTGAATCCGATGTGGTGGGCGCGTATGCCGATGTAGTCGAACGCCGCGGGGACCGTAGGCGCGACCCTCAGTGGCACGCCCCAGTCGGTGGCCTCCACCCGGCCGTCCGGCAGCGCGCGAGCGCGCGAGAAATTCTTGCAGCCGGTCACCCGGGCGACGGCGTAGGTGGGAGGCCGGCGGAAGATCTCCTCCTTGGCGCCGCACGCGACACCCTTTCCCTCGGCCAGCACCAGCAGGGAGCGCGAAATTCGGTACGCCTCTTCCAGATTGTGGGTCACGTAAAGCACCACGCCTGAATAGTCGCGCAAGATTTCCATGAGCTGGGTCTCCACCTGGCTTTGCAGGTAAGCGTCGAGGGCGGACAACGGCTCGTCGAGCAGGATCGCCTCAGGCTGAATGGCGAGGGCTCGCGCCAGCGCCACGCGTTGCTGCTGCCCGCCGGAGAGTTGACTGGGGAAGCGATCTTCGAAGCCTCGCAAGTGAACCTGATCGATCACCCGGGCCACGCGCGACTCGCGCTCCGGGAGGGGCAGTCGGTCACCGCCGAACGCGGGGCCGAAAGCGAGGCCGAAGGCGACGTTCTCCGCTACCGTGAGGTGAGGAAACAACGCGTAATTCTGGAAGACCAGGCCGATGCGGCGCCGGCGGCTGGGCAGGTTGACGCCTGAGGCGGAATCGAACAGCACACGGTCATTGAGCATCACGCGTCCGCGATGCGGCGTCTCAAGGCCGGCGACGGCGCGCAACGTCATGGTCTTCCCGGAGCCGGAAGCCCCGAGGATGCCCAGCGGACCGCAGAGACCGGGGCTGTCGCCGGGCGCAGCGCCGTTTTCCGTGGCCGATGCGGCACCCAGCCGCGACGTGCCCGCGGTAAATGCCACCTTAAGCGTGAATCCAGGCAGCACCTTCTCAACCTCGACCGCCAGGACCGCCGGCGGTAACTTTGAATCAACTCCCTCCTGTCCCCCTCGGTCCCCTTGGGTGCGAGGGATCGGAGGTGACGGGGTGCTATCAGCTTCCGCTCTCTTGGCGGGCGTGGAGGCGAAGTGAGCTTCGCTGGCGAGGACGTCGAAACTTTCCAGCGATGCATCGCTGGCCAGCAGCCGGCGTGCGGCTGGCCTTCGTTCCAATCGCGACCAATAGCTGATGCCGGCAATCACCACGAGCGCAATCGAGACCACTACCAGGGTCCACAGGGCGGCGCTCAACCACTCGCCGCTCTCCACGGCAAAGAAGATCGCCACCGGCAGGGTCTGAGTCCGCCCCGGAATGTTCCCCGCCAGCATCAGGGTGGCGCCGAACTCTCCCAGCGCGCGAGCGAAGGAGAGGCTGGTTCCGGCCATGACGCCCGGCCACGCCAGCGGCAGCATCACCCGGCGCAGCACGGTGAACTCCGAAGCTCCCAGGCTGCGCGCAGCGTGCAGGATGTTCTCGTCGATCTGCTCGAAGGCCCCCACGGTGGTACGGTACATCAGCGGAAATGCAACCACGGTCGCCGTGATGACGGTGGCGGGCCAGGAAAAAATCACCGTGGTTCCGAGCCGCAACAGAAAGCGTCCCAGCGGGCCGTTCCTGCCGAACAACAAGAGCAACACGAAGCCGACTACCGTCGGGGGCAGCACCAGCGGCAGCAGCAAAACGCCATCGATGATCCCTCGCAGTTTTCCCTGGTAGGCGAGCATGAAACGCGCGGCGGCAATTCCCAGGAAAAAAGTGAAAAAGGTGGCCGTAAGCGCAGTCTCGAGCGAGATCCAGATGGGGGAGGCGTCGAAAGTCATAGGGGTCGAAATTCGAGACTCGAAAATCGAAACTCGAAAATCGAAACTCGCGAAGATCCAGCGATCGAGTATTTGAAGCGAATTTCGAGTTTCGAGTTTCGAATTCCCAGCTTCGAACGGCGCTAATCGGCAATTCGGATGAAGCCGTGCCGGGCGAGAGCGATTTGCGCCTCCGGGCCGGCCAGGAACTCCACGAACTGTTTCGCTTGGTCCAAGTGGCGGCTCGCCTTGAGCACTGCCGCCGGGTAGACGATGGGCGAATGGGAAGATTCAGGCGCCGCGGCCACCACCTTCACGCGATCCGTGATCTGAGCATCGGTGCGATAGACCATTCCCGCATCGGCATTCCCGGAAGCCACAAATTCGAGCACCTGGCGCACGTCCTGCGCGAAAACCAGCTTGGGCTGAATCTGGCCCCACAGGTTGAGGGACGCCAGGGTCTCCTTGGCATATTTCCCGGCCGGCACGCTGGCGGGCTCGCCGAGCGCGATCCGCTTCACGCGAGGCGCAGCGAGATCGCCGAAGCCCGAGACCGCCTGCGAGTCTAGCGGGACGATCAACACCACTTCGTTGACCGCGATGTTGCGCCGCGTCTCGACTATCACCAAGCCTTTGGCCTGAAGGGCGTCCATCTCCCGAGCCGAGGCCGAAGCAAAGACGTCCACCGGCGCCCCCTGTTCGATCTGGCGCTGCAGCGTGCCCGAGCCTCCGAAGTTATACGCGATGGAGGCCTGCGGTTGCTGCCGTTGATACAGGCCAGCGATCTCTTGTAGGGATTCCTTCAGGCTCACGGCGGCGGAGACAGTGAGGCGAGCCGATTCCTGGCTCTTGCTTGAGCCTCCGCACGAACACAAGATCACGACAGTGGCGAGGGCAGCGCTCAGACCTGCAGCCGAGCTGGTTCGTCCATACCGCAGGTTGAGCGTTCTCAAGCCCCAAGGGCGCCTCACTAGCGTCGACCGCATCGATATATAGTTTATCGTGTTTTCCTTTAGACGCAAACCGCATGAAACCGAAGGCGACGTCGTCGCCCGGCGGGGGGGGAGAGTTTTCACCAATCTGCTATCGGCGGGAAGATCGAATCCAGCACCCTGCTTCGCTGAAAGTCGAAAGATGGATCGCCTTTATTCTAACGGCTCAATCGCCAAGCCCTTCGCTGAGGGAGAGAGGTTGGGCCGCCGGCTCCGGAACACTCGATGCGCTGACATTCACATTGTCCGGATGTTTCCGAGGTCGCCCCCGCCCGCGTTTCACCGCCGGCCACGTTGTTGGGGTTTGTCCCTGGCGCGCCAGCATTCTGGCGAAATCCAGGAACAGCTTGCGGTCCGGCCCGGAAATCTTGCCGACGAGAAATCGGATCTGGGAAAGGAATCGGTGCTCCGCATCCTCACCCTTGCTGGTAGCCTTGCCCTCCGGCGTCGGTGGCGCCGGCGAAACCTCCACGTTCAGGATCTCATAGAGCCGCATGCCGAGAGCGGCCGCAATCCGCTCCAAGTTGCCGATGGATGGTATGGTGTGACCATGCTCGATCCGCGAGAGATGGGACCTCAGCAGACCCGTTGCCCTTTCCAGGTCCCCTTGGGAAAGGCCTTTTGCTTCACGAACTGACCGAATCCGTGCTCCGATCTCCACGGCAAATCCTCCTCATCTGTAAGAAAGAATAATTCCCAAACTAATTTATACAAGATTGATGTAGTTCGAGTCAATATACTTTTTGAGTACTTCGCGCTAAGAATGGTGACTGCGCCTTGGGTCCGGGGTACAATGCCCACGCCGGCACTTTGAGGCCAACTTTGATTCAGACCTGTTGTCCGGTGGCCGAGGAGAGGTGATGCGAAATTCATCAGGCAATAATCGTTTTGTCCTTGTCGCCATTTCCGCCTTCCTCCTTGGCTGGGTGGTGATCGGCCTGGGCAGTCCGCGCGCAGCACCGGGGACCATGGTCTACGACGAACCTTATCGTCCCCAGTTTCATTTCACTCCTGCCAAGAATTGGATGAACGACCCAAACGGGCTTGTCTACTACAAGGGCGAATACCACCTGTTCTATCAATACAACCCCTTCGGCGACGAGTGGGGACACATGAGCTGGGGGCACGCGGTCAGCCGCGACTTGGTACACTGGCAGCATCTCCCCGTCGCGCTCCGCGAGGAGAACGGCATCATGATCTTTTCCGGCAGCGCGGTGGTCGATGGGCAGAACTCGAGCGGCTTCTGCCAGAGTACCGAGGCCGGCGATCCCTCGTGCCTGGTGGCCATCTATACCGGACACACCAGCACGCTGCAAACTCAAAATCTCGCTTACAGTAACGACAAGGGGCGCACCTGGACCAAGTACGCGGATAATCCCGTGATCGACCTTCACCGGCAGGATTTCCGCGACCCCAAGGTATTCTGGCACGCGCCCAGCCGGAAGTGGGTAATGGTGGCCGCCCTGCCGCCTGAGCACCAAGCCCGCCTTTTCAGCTCCCCTGACCTCAAGCACTGGACCGCGCTCAGTAGCTTCGGTCCGGCGGGGGCTACAGGCGGAGCTTGGGAGTGCCCGGACCTGTTCCAACTTACGGTTGAGGACGAGCCGGGCCAGGCGCGCTGGGTGCTTAGCGTCAACGTCAATCCCGGAGGCGTGGCGGGCGGGTCCGCCGATCAATACTTCGTCGGCCAGTTTGACGGAACCGCTTTCGTCGATGAGAACCCCGCGGAGCAAGTGCTCTGGGCCGATTACGGCAAGGACTTCTACGCCTCCACGTCGTTTTCGGATCTGCCGCCTACCGACTCGCGTCGCATCTGGATGGGCTGGCTCGACAACTGGGAGTACGCGGCGCAGGAGCCTACGAGCCCGTGGCGCGGCGCGCAGTCGATTCCGCGGGCACTCAAGCTGAAGCGCTATGCGGAAGGCGTCCGCCTGGTGCAGGAGCCGGTAGCGGAACTGCAGGCTCTGCGCAGCCGGGAAATGAGCGTGAAGGATCAAAGCCCTGTCGCTGCCAACCGCTGGTTGGAGTCGAAGCAAGTGCGGGGTGATGCGCTCGAAATCGAGGCCGAGATCGATCTCGGACATTCCGCTGAGTTTGACTTGCAGGTGCGCACAGGGAGCCAAGAACAAACAGTCCTCGGAATCGATAGGGAAAAGTCCGAACTGTTCGTGGACCGCACTCACTCGGGCACCACCAGCTTCAGTGCCCAATTCTCCGGGCGACATGCCGCACCGATGCATCTTGCCGGCGGTAAAAACGCAAGGCTACACGTATTCGTGGACCGGTCATCGGTGGAGGTATTCGGCAACGACGGAGAAGCAGTGATTTCAGATCGCATCTTTCCCTCCGGTGGCAGCCAGGGGCTCGGGCTTTACTCTCGTGCAGGAGAGGCTAGGGTTGTAAAGCTGCGGGTATGGAACCTGAAGTCCGCCCTGGGAGCGCGGGCGTCCCGCCCGCTCTTGCCCGCAAGCCCAAATGAGACTGCCAGCGTAGCGCAGCTCGCCGGAGAGAAATAGAAAAGCGGGCGAGACGCCCGCGCTCCCAGACCAAACGTTAATCGCGGCAACGCGCAGCCAAACCTGTGTTACACTCGCGGGCGCAAGCGAGGCCGGTTCGAAGACAAACTCGAAACCGTCAGCGCCTGGCAAATCGTTGGATGTGGTGTGGGCGTTTATGAAACTAAACTCGTACCTCTTGAAGAGTACCGTGGTTGCCGCCTTGGGCGGCCTGCTATTCGGGTTCGACACGGCCGTGATTGCCGGCACCATCGGGGCTTTGCGCGTGACGTTCCAACTTTCGCCCTGGTCGCTGGGATTTACGGTCTTCAGCGCGCTCTTCGGTACCGTGTTGGGAGCCATGCTGGCCGGCATCCCGGGCGACCGATACGGCCGTCGCGACAGCTTGCGACTGATGGCGGTGCTGTATCTGATCTCCGCCCTCGGCTGCGCTTTCGCGTGGAACTGGCCGGCACTGGTCGTCGCCCGTTTCATCGGCGGTCTAGGCATTGGCGGCTCCTCCGTGCTGGGGCCGATGTACATTGCGGAAATCGCACCGGCGAAGTGGCGCGGGCGACTGGTGGGCTTCTTTCAGTTCAACATTGTCAGCGGCATTCTGCTTGCCTACTTTTCGAACTATGTCATCGGGCTCCAGCACTTCGGAAATGCGGAATGGCGCTGGATGCTGGGCGTCTCTGCAATTCCCGCGGCCTTGTTCCTGGTGATGCTCTTCCGCATTCCGCGCAGCCCGCGCTGGCTGGTGAAGAATCGTCGCATTGACGAAGCGCGGGAGGTACTGCGCATGACCGGCGAGAAGAATTACGAAGCCGAGCTCCAGGACATCGTGGCCTCGATTGATCTCGAGCACGCTGCCCAGGACCATTTGTTCATGTGGAACTGGGGCCGTGGCTCTCTTAATCCAAGATACATGTTCCCCGTTTTTCTCGCGGTTACGATCGGCCTGTTCAACCAGCTTGAAGGAATCAACGCTATCCTCTATTACCTGAACGATATTTTTGCCCGCGCCGGATTCAGCAAGGTGTCCGGAGATCTCCAGGCGGTGGCAGTGGGCGCCACCAACCTGCTGTTTACGATCATCGCCATGTCGGTGATCGACCGACTGGGCCGCAAGACGTTGCTCGTAATCGGGGCTGCCGGGAACACGCTCTGCCTCGCCGGCGTCTCTGCGGTCTTTTTCACTGGCCGTCACCAAAATCTCCTGCTCTGGCTGCTGATCGGCTACATTGCTTTCTTTGCGTTTTCCCAAGGCGCCGTGATCTGGGTTTACCTCAGTGAAGTCTTCCCCAACCAGGTGCGGGCCAAAGGGCAGAGTCTGGGAAGCTTCTCCCACTGGTTCATGAACGCGCTCATTTCCCTCATCTTTCCGGTCATGGCCGCGTCTTCCGGCGCTTACCCGTTCATGTTTTTTGCGGCCATGACAGGGCTCCAGTTTCTGGTGGTCCTCTTCTTCTACCCTGAAACCAAAGGCTTCACCCTTGAGGAGATGCAGAAGAGGCTGGGAATCGCTTGAAGAAGGGAGTGGGGAGTAGGGAGTCGGGAGTAGGGGAGTCGGGGCGTAAAGAAAGCCAGTGACAAGTGACCGCCTTTGGTCCTTGGTCCTTCGTCCTTCGTCCCTTGTCCGTGGTCCGTTGCCGAGAAGCAACGAATTTCGGTATCGTGCAAGGGACAAAGGACCAAGGACAAAGGACCAACTCCCGACTCCCTACTCCCTACTCCCGTCCGCCAGTGAAGATCATCAGCCTGGGTGAAGTCCTGTGGGACGTCTTCCCTGACGCGGAGCATCTGGGCGGCGCGCCCTTCAATTTTGCCGCGCATGCTCGACGCTTGGGGCACGACGTATGCTTTATCAGCGCCGTCGGCGATGACGAGCGGGGACGGGCCGCCCTGGCGAAGATGGAGCAACTGGGCCTCGCGACCCGCTTCGTCCAGCGCTTGACCGGTGCGGCCACCGGAATCGTTTCCGTGCGCCTCGACCCGGCTGGCCAGCCCACCTTTACCATCCATCGTCCGGCGGCGTACGACCTGGTGTCGCTCGGCCCCGGCGATCTCGCCGAGCTTTCCTCTCCCCCGGCCGACTGGATTTACTTCGGCACGCTGCACCAGATGAGCCCTGGGGCGCGCGATCTGCTGGCAGCGCTGATCGGCATCAACCCGCGCGCCCGGCGATTCTACGATATCAATCTGCGTCCCGCCTCGTACGAGCCGGCGCTCGTCCGCGACTTGATGAAGCGCGCGTCCGTGGTGAAACTGAACGACGCGGAGGTCCGCACGGCGGAGGATCTGTTTGACTTCTCCGGCGGCAGCGCCCGTTTCCCCCGTCCGCTCGAGGAGTTCTGCCGAACCGGCGCAGAAGCCTACGGCTGGGAAGCGGTCTGCGTGACGCGGGGACCGCAGGGCTGCGCGCTGCTGATCGACGGCGAGTACGCGGAGGTCGACGGGTACCCGGTTGAGGTGGCGGACACGGTGGGTGCGGGCGATGCCTTTGCGGCGGCGTTTGTGCATGGCCTCAGCGGCAGGCGGACCAGTGGTTGGACGCCGGCCGAGATCGGCGACTTCGCCAATCGAGTCGGGGCGCTGGTCGCAAGCCGTCACGGGGCCATTCCTTCCTGGACCATCGAAGAGTGCCGGGCACTGGTCAGGTAAAGGGTGAAGGGTAAAGGGTAAAGGAAGAGAGAACTCGGTTCTATTTCGAAAATGGCCGTAAGTCATTGATAATTCCTTTGAGGCTACTTTCATGCCGGGCAGCGAAGCTTGATTCATATGACCGACTATATTGCTGATTGCTTCTATATTGCCGATTCCTCGAACGGGGGTGAAGGGTAAAGGGTGAAGGGTAAAAGAAAAAAGAGCGCCGCTTTTCCTTGGTTTACCCTTTACCCTTCACCCTTTACCCTTATTAGGTCGCCATTAGTTCGCCCAACCAACCGCCTCCATACCCTCCTTCATCTTCTTGTACAGTTCCGGGTCCGTCCACCACGGGCTGGGGCGTTGGAATCCCGGGTCTCCGCCGTAGAATTGGCTCAGAAACCGGAAGAGCGCGTCTTGCAGCTTGGCCTCGTAGTGCTGCGCCTCGAACAGGATTTTCTTGTAGCCTCGGAACAGATTCAGTAAAGCCTCGAGAACGGTGCGCGCCGTCCTGTCTTGGTGCTGGTCCAGGTGCCGGCCCGTGCCCTGGAGGATCGCCTTCATCTCCCCGCGCTCCCACCGCGACCACCATTCGAGGAACCGCACCCGGTCCCAGGCGGTGGCGACGACTTCGTGTAAGTTGGGAGTCGGGAGTCGGGAATCGGGAGTTGGGGAAGAAAAGGGAGTCGGGGGTCGGGAGTCGGGAGTAGGGGAAGAAGATCCGTCTGGTCCCGACCCCTTTTGTTCTTCTTCTGGCTCTTCTTCTTCTGGCTCCGTCGATCCATCGGGTGCTTTCCCTGTGGATGACGATGTCTCTTGCCGGTCTTCCTCCGACCCCCGACTCCCCACTCCCGAGTCCCTCTTCTCTTCTCCCGACTCCCTACCCCCTACTCCCGACTCCCTTTCTTCCTCTCCCGACTCCCGAGTCCCGAACCCCGCCTCCAATGCCGCCGCCAACTCTTCCAAGTCCACGCCGCCCACCGTCTCCTTGCCTTCCTTCCGCAGTTGCTCGCTGGTCTCGATCCATTGCCGCCTCAGCTCCGCCACCAGCTTCCGTTCCTGCTCCTCCGACCACTCGTCGGTCCTCAGCCCCGCCACCAGCGCCGTCCCTTCCACCAGCGGCGACATCGTCTTCGGCTCATCCTCGCTCACCACCGCTTGCGTCCGGCCGTCGCCCTGCACGTAGTCCGTCGTCCCGGTCCGCTCCACCTTTTCCGGGTCCCCGTAGGGGTCCAAATAGCCTCCGTAGGTCGCCTCCTCGCACTCCTTCTGGAGATTTTGCTGCCGCTCTTCCTGCTGCTTTTTCTTCCCCTTCCACTTCATCTCCTCTAATGGCTTGATTTCGTTCGACTTCTCGCGCAGAATCTCCTCCACCTTCGCGGCGGAAACGAACGGATTCCCGAGCGCCTCGGCCGGAAGTTGCAGCAGTTCTTTGATCTTGAGGTCCCGCAGTTCCTCGATCAGTCGTGCCCCCCGCCCCAGCCGCTGCCCCCAGCGAATCTTCCTTCCGAACCCTTCGTGTTCACCCCGCAGGGCCAGCAACAGGAAGGAGAGGCGCTCGAAGTGGCGGGTCAGGATGCCCAATTGCTCCTCCAGGTCGGGCCGGCGGCGGTTGAACACGTCCATCATCAGCAGGGCCAGGGAACGGAGGGAGACGTTATCGCGGGCGGCGTCGGAAGCCATCATCAGCCGTGCTTTCATCAACATAACGCCATCCACGGCGTGGACGTGGAGCACCTGGGAGCGCCGCCAACTGCATTCGGCCAGCGCCTTGGTCAGCTTGTCCTCTTCCTCATAGGCAGGCTTGATGCGGTCGCGGAAGTACTGGTAGTGCCCGTCGAGTTCCTCGCGGCTGGCATCGGCCAAGCCCAAGGTGGAGTAGAGGTCGGTGACGGCGAGGCCGTACTTGACGCCGGTGGCCTGCCCGCGCCGGCGCTTCTGACGTTTTCCCTCCCGTGCTTTCAAGCAGTTAGCGTAGGTTGAGGCCTTGCGCTTGGGGGTGGGGCCGTACTTCTTTTCGGGATTCGCGTTGGCCTGAACCAGGTTGAGGCGATTGGCAGCTCGCACCTTGTCGGAGACGGTGTACTTGCGCTTGGGTCTCTCCTGCCCGGGAGGCGGCGGCGGGTTGGACGGCTCAGGCATAAGAGTCGGCAGTTGGCAGTTGGCGGTCGGCAGACGACAGTCAACACTTAATTGCCGAATAAATGAACAAAAACGACCACGAACAGCTAATGGTAGCACCTTGAAATGAGACAATGGAGACAAATGAGACAAATGAGACACTTTTTTTTCGCCCTTATTTTCAATTACTTGGATGGGCAAAAACGTTCCCGCATTCTCAAAAGTGGAAAAAGCGTGGCATTTCGCCACACTCTGGCTGGTCCCATTGACGACGACCAGGCTGCTGCGGATTTGCGATAGCTACAGCACCCCTGTCGAGTGGCTTGTGCGGTGGTTGCGATGGGGGAATCGACCGGGTTACCGTCTCATTGAGGGTTCGGGCAATCCAGACTCGTCGGGCGAAGAATACTAGTCGGGTGGGGTCGGTGGTCCCGACAGGTAGGCGCAAGCGAACCCCGGAAGTCCAGCTTGGCAAGATCAAAGTCAAGAAGGGCGACTTCGGCGCTCGCCAAGAGTGACCCAGTAATGCTCAGTTAAAGTGACCAGCATTCGGAACAGCGTTTCGAACAGGATTCGGAACAGGAGAGCGAGAAGCACCATCATCATCCACGCCGAGACGTGCAGTGATGACCGATCTGAGGGGAAGCAGCAGCATCATCCAACGCCGAAGGCGTGGGGCGAGGAGCGACGGAGTGGGTGGCGTCAGCGGCTGGTGGGCGGGTCAGGTGACGCCCTGGAAGAAAAAGGCGCGATTTTGCCCCGGAGGTATTGGAAGTAATCGGGGCTGAGCTTCAGCTGGAGCACTTCGTTGATCACGGGAACGAAGTACGCCAAGGAGCGCACGGCAGCCAATGGCGTAGCGTTGGCAGGGCGCAGCAGGCGGCGGGCGGCGGCGAGCACCAGGGCGTTTTCGACCGCCGTGAGAGGAACATCCCGTTGGTGAAGTTGGGCCGCCAGAAGACGGTCGGGCCGACCAACGTTTCCCGTGGTTACGGGAGTGCGGCGGTAAGCGTCGAGGACTTGGCGGACATAGTCTTCCTGGCGGCTCCGCTTCTCTTCCACGTTTTCCTCCTCAGCCTTGCGGCTCGCGCAGGGACGGGCCCTTAATGTGGACGGTATGGCAGTAGTGACGGAGGCGGCTCAACAGCGCCTCCACCATGGCCCGGTTGCCCAGGAAGTTGGGCCACTCGTCATACTCGAGATTCGTCGTGATCAGAGTGGAGCGGCGATGGTAACGCTCCTCCATCAGTTTGAAGAAGATGTTGGACCGTTCCGGTTTCAGGTTAAGATAGCCTAGTTCATCGATGAGCAGAACGTCCAGACGGGCCAGACGCTTCAGCAGTTGACGCGTGGAACGGTCGGCCAGCGAGGCATACATCTCGTCAAACAGATCTTGCGCTCGGATGAACTGACCCCGGTAGCCATTCTCCAGGGCTTTCAGCAGCAGGCCCGACGCCAGTCCCGTCTTGCCGACCCCGGTGGGGCCAATCCAGACGATGTTCTCGGCCTTGGGGATGAACTCCAGTTCGGCCAAGGTGTGGATCTGTTTGCGGTGGACACCGGGCTGACGGGTGTAGGGGAAGGTTTCCAGGGACCAGCGCTCGGGCAGGTTGGCGCACCGGATGCGCCAAGCCAAGGCGGTTTCCTGACGGTGGTGCCATTGCGCCCGCAGCAGCCGGGTGAGGAACTCGGAGTAGGAGACATCCTCCTTCTCGGCGGCGCGCAACTGTTCGTCGTAAATCTCCAGCATGCGCTGGAGGTGGAGATTCTTGAGCAGTTGTTCGAGCTCTTCACTGGTCTTCATGTTCGCCTCCCGTGCCGTCGTCGAGCAAGAAGTAGTCGCGCGCCACCCGGCGCAGGATCATGCGCTCCAGGCGGTCCAGGTCGTAGAGGCCGTAGCGAGCGGCTTCGCGCACGGCGGCCAGTAAGGGTGGGCGGGGATACTCCCGCACCAGACGCAGCAGTTGGCGCAGGGCAAGGACCACCAGCTTGCGGCTGTGTTGCTTCAGGGCCGCGACATATTCGGCCATCTCAGGGGCCGCCTGGAGGATGGTCTGTTCTTCCGGGTGGGGATCAGGGCGCCGGAAGCCTTGGCCCCGCGGCGGCCGGTGTTGAGCCAGGGTGATCCGCTGATGCTCGGCCTCGGCGATCCGGGTGTGGGTCACGAGGTTGCGGGCGTCAAGTTGGATCTCCACCTTGTCCTTGGTTTCACGCACCTCCACGCGGCGGCCGATCCAGGCCACCGGCACCGAATAACGATTGCTGTGTAAGGCGACGTAACCTTCGACATCTACCAGGCGTTCCTGCAGCCGGTAGACCTCGGGAATCCAGACGGGCAGCGGTCGCAGATGCCGTTGCTCGACGGCGAACAGCTCGCGGGGCACGGCACGGAGATGTTTCTTGTAAGTCGCGTTGACGCGGTCGCACCACTGGCGGGCTTGGAGATTCAAGTCCTGCCAACTGGAGAAGGTGCGGCCGGCCAGAAAGTTATTCTCGATGAAACTGAAGGGCCGTTCCACGCGGCCGGAACGGTTGGCATCGCCGGGCTCATGAGCCACGAAACGGAAGCCGAATCGCTCGGCAAAGGCCGCCATCTCGGGCACGGGAACCATCTCCCGTCCGGTGCCGCGTAGCACCACCACATGGGTGTTGTCGATCATGACTTGTTGGGTGGCGCCGCCGAAGTAGCGCAGGGCCTCGGTGAGAAACACCTTGCAATCGAAACGCTGGAAGGTCGGGTACAACTGAAAGAACAACATCCGGGAGTAGCAGAGCACGGCAGAGGCGGTTGGTACCTTGCGGGGCTTGCCGTCTAGTAGAACCTGGTGCGGAGAGGTGTCGTGCTGCAGTTCCTCGCCCGGCGGGAAGTCGTAGCGTCCCGCCGGTACGAGGGGCGGTTGCCCGATCCCGTGACGACGGCAGAAGGCCGTCAGCGTGGGGTAAGAGAGGATCACCCCGCGGGCCGCCAGTTCCTCCTGCACCCGCACTAGGTTCCCCTTGCAGGAGTTCAACAGCTCCAGGATCTGGGGCCGATAAGGTTCGGCTTTCTCGGGACGGGGTAACGTCGGTACCTGGGCGGAGTTCGACCGCAAGACCTTGTGCACCGACAGACGGGAGAGGTTGAGGACCCGCGCGATCTCGCGCTGGCTCACTCCCTGGGCGTTCAGTTCCAGAATCGTGGTTCGTTGAGTTTGGCTCAACATCAGCTTCCTCCTGTTGCAACGGGGTTGGTGCTTCTTCCGGTGGGATTGGGGCGGCCAAACGGTCAAGTTCATGGCGGGCACGATCAAGCTGGTGCCGCACTGCTTGGCACTGGTTGCGATCCAACTCGATCGTGGCACCCACCAGTCGCCGGCGGGCGCGGTGAGTGATGGCGACCACCCTCTGCAGATCGCGCAACAGTTCGGCGATGGCGGGCGAAGGCGGAGCGAGTTGGCGCTGCCGTTGTGCTTTGAGAAACAACTGCGGCTGTTCGAGAATCCGTTGCCGAACGGAAGCGGAGGCGCCTCGCCAAGCCGCATACAACTGCCCGGCTTCACGGCTGGTGAAGCGGTGGGCTGCCAACGCTTCGGCCAGACGCTGGCAGTCCTCCGGGCTGGAACGGGCCACCGGCACCAAGAACTTCATGGCCACGTGGGCGGAGATCTTGCCCTCGCGCACTTGCTGCTGGATGGCCTCCGGCAGGAGATCGACTAGGGCCAGCCGCCGAGACNCAAC
>JGI26339J46600_10000075_pt1 | contig 31943 bp, 25 predicted proteins | sample BogFormECP12_OM1_FD_46600 | JGI IMG/M metagenome (IMG submission 46600) | reverse complement strand
ACTGTCGCCTCTTCAAATCGTCAATCCTTCGCTCAGGACCAATCGTCAATTCTTCCCCTCCCGCCAGCTCTGCGCTACCGTTGCTACCCTTGCTTTTTCCGATAGGCTGCGAACGGCATGGAGCGGGAACCGCAATTTTGGTGGAGTTTCGGAGAATCTGGCAAGAACTTTAGAGAACTAGGCAAACGCCCGAAGGGTAAGCAGACTATACTTGATCCCTGGGGCTAGCCGGAATTTCTCAGCCACTATCTGCGGCGCCCGGAGGAGCGGCAGCGACGCGATTTTGAGGCTGGCCAAAACGGCTGGTTCATCATCCGGGAAAGTACCTTAAAGGAGAAACAATGCAGAAGCGCAAACTTGGAAAAAGCAATCTCGAAGTTTCGGCTCTGGGGCTCGGCTGCATGGGAATGAGTTTTTCCTACGGCCCGCCCAAAGACAAGCAGGAGATGACCTCTCTTCTCCGTGCTGCCGTTGAACGCGGCATCACATTCTTTGACACCGCAGAAGTCTACGGCCCGTTCTTGAACGAAGAACTCGTCGGCGAAGCCCTCGCTCCCTTCCGCGGGCAAGTAGTGATCGCCACCAAATTCGGGTTCGATCTTAGTGGCACCGATCATCGGCCGGGAGCGGCAGGCGTGAATAGCAGGCCCGAGCACATCAAGCAGGCCGTCGAAGGGTCGCTGAAGCGGCTCAGGGTTGATGCCATCGATCTCTACTATCAGCACCGTGTGGACCCCGAGGTTGCGATCGAAGACGTCGCGGGAGCCGTGAAGGACCTCATTCAGGAGGGCAAGGTCAAGCACTTCGGCATGTCTGAAGCAGCCGCAAAGACGATCCGTCGTGCACACGCCGTCCAGCCGGTCACTGCGGTCCAGAGCGAATACTCGCTGTGGTGGAGGAAGCCGGAGCAGGAAGTGATACCCACACTCGAGGAACTCGGGATTGGTTTCGTGCCTTATAGCCCGCTTGGGAAGGGCTTCCTGACGGGCAAGATCGACGAAAACGCGAAATTCGACAGCTCCGATTTCCGCAGCACGTTGCCTCGCTTTACGCCGGAGGCTCTCAAAGCGAACCAGGCGCTGATCGACCTGCTCGGCAGGATTGCGGAACGGAAGAAGGCCACACCTGCTCAGATTGCGCTCGCCTGGCTTCTGGCCCAGAAACCGTGGATCGTTCCAATCCCGGGCACTACGAAGCTGCATCGCCTGGACGAAAACATCGGGGCACTCTCAGTCGAACTCACGACGGACGATCTCGGCGAGATCGAAAGCGCTTCCTCAAAGATCAAGGTGGAAGGGGCGCGGTACCCGGAAAAACTCGAGCGAATGACCGGTCTCTGAGCGGCAAAGAATACGGAACCGGTAGCGCGGATGTGCGGGGTTTGCGCTCCTCCGCGGTACCCGGTCTTCCGAAATCGGATAAGGGAAGGGTCGCCGACAATTCGCTCGGAATCCATCATTTGCACTCGGCAGTCATTTCGGACCGGGTTCCTTGGGAATTCGAGGGATTCTTGTTTAGCCGCGGACCGCCATGTACCATACTCAACTGCCTCAGCGATCACGATATGACTTTCCGGCCAATCGCGGCTGCGGTCCTCGCCCTTGTCCTACTGGCCTCTGCCGGGGCAGAGCAATGCCGTTGTGCGCCTGTGGAGCAATCAGATTCGCATCCAGAGCAATGCCGTTGTGCGCCTGTGGAGCAATCAGATTCGCATCCAGATTTCCGGCAACTTCTGCAGAAGCTTGTACACTTCTCGCCGGACCCATGCGGTCCTCCCTACGGGGAGGAGAGTAACTGGCACTCCCTAGAGGTTGAGTCACCTATTTTCCAGAAGGCAGAGGACATCGTCACTCAGGAACTGAACGCAAGCCCTGCCGGTCCGGGATCGCCGCGGGACCGCGCGGAAGACGTGTTGAGCAGACTCGCGCGGATGAGCGCCGACATCAACGCCTCTTGGCCTGAGGAGAACCGCTTCCATTCTCAGGTGCTGGACCTCTCGCCTGCTTTGGTTATCAAAATGACGGCGCGCACGCATGCAAGGTTCTTCGTCTTCGCCATCCCCGAGGAAAATTCTGGAAAGCCCAATCGGATTTGGCACAGCGTTGGTTCGGACGAGGAATCTGCTCAACACGATGTGCCGCAATCCTATCTCGATCTCTACCCTTTGCACCGAGGCCCTTCAGGAAATACGAGGTTCCTTGCCAAGTTCGTCCTCAGCGGCTGCGCAGGCAGTGTTGGCGTTGCCTACGACGCCCGGGAGTGGAACCCGAAGGGCGCCGGCGATCTCGATCAGATCATCAAGCAGGCTGGCTCCTTTGGGCTGGATGGTAGGGTGCGCGGATTCCCGCAGATTGGGAAGCTTCGAACCGAAGGCCCGGCTATTACTTTGCCGTATTGCTGGTTTTCGCCGATAGACACTTGGGACAATCCCAGCCTGTGCGCGGTCGATACCTACGACATCTCCGGGGACCACGTGAAGTTTCGTACTCGTGCATACAACAGGCCGGACCTCCTCCCCATCGCTAAAGCCATCGAATATGCGGAGCAGAGGGATTACCCTGCCGTCCTCGCATACTGCGGTTCTAGTGAGGTGGCGCTCAAGTTGGTCCGCGACATTGAGCCCCAGTTTTTTGCCGGCGACCTCCAGGTGACTCGCACCGGAGTCGGAAAAGAACGGGTCGAGATGGAGTCCACGTACTTTGAAGTGGAGAAGCGCGCTGGCCGCTGGCTGGTGGTCGCTTTCAACGCAGAGTAGCGCCACTTGTGGAGACTCGTGTCCAGGNCGTGACGTGGTCGTGCCATGTGCGAAATCGTCCTGTCATTTCCCGAGGAAGAACCGCGGAGGAAGCCAAACAGCGGCTNCCTCCGCGCTACCCAACTGCCGCGAACATCGCAGACAGCAATCGGCGGATCTCTGGCAGCCCGCTTTCCCTTGAACCGTGGCTGAACCATTCTAAGTCGTTCATTTCATAAAATGCGTTAACATATCGGGGTTCGGGATTCGGGGTTTGGGGTTCGCAGAGGAACCGTGCTTTCGCGGTCTGCGAATCCCGAACCCCGAATCCCGAATCCCGCTTCTATCGTCATCGTATTTGTGAAATGCAGAACTAAGAGGACAGCATGAAAGAGTTCAAAGGCAAAGTCGCGGTGATTACGGGTGCGGCGAGCGGCATCGGACGGCGGATAGCCGAGCGTTGCGTTAACGAGGGCATGAAAACGGTACTCGCCGATATCGATGATGCGAACCTCGCTAAGGCAGAAACCGAACTGAAAACTCTGGGCGGAACTGTGCTCGGCGTAAGAACCGACGTCTCGAAGCGGAATGACGTGGAGCAGTTGGCCCGCCAGACGCTCGATGCCTTTGGCCAGGTCCACCTTCTGTTCAACAACGCTGGCGTCGGCGCCGGCGGGTCACCGTGGGAGGCCACGTGGAACGATTGGGAGTGGGTGATCGGCGTCAACCTGTGGGGGGTGATCCACGGCGTCAAGGTGTTCACTCCTCTTATGCTTGCTCAGAACGTGGAATGCCACATGGTCAATACAGCCTCGGCCGCAGGGCTCCTCGTTGGGGGCGGATCCGCGCCTTACTCAGTGACCAAGCACGGTGTGGTGGCCCTCTCCGAAAGCCTCTACTTGACGCTCCAACGAAGAAGCGCCCTCGTCAAGGTGTCGGTTCTCTGCCCGGGTCTGGTTCGCACAGACATCGCGAACGCCGAGCGCCACAGACCAACGGGTCTCAAAAACGAACCCGTTGAGATGACCCCGGAAATGCGAGCCGGATTGAACGCCTTTAAGGCCGCAATCGACGCGGCTATGCCTCCTCTTCAGGTGGCCGATATCGTCTTCGAGGCCATTAAGAATGAGCAGTTCTATATCCTCACCCATCCCGAGTGGATGGAAGTGGTCCGAATGAGAACGGATAGCTTGCTCCGGTTGGAGAACCCTCAAGATCCGATGCCGACGGTTGTGAAGCTTATCAATCCGAGCCGGTAGTGCCTTGGAGTGCGGCGGCTTGACGCCGCCTTCTTGGTTGATCGGGATGCCAAGGCGGCGTCAAGCCGCCGCACTCCAAGGCGCTTCGCGCAGGTTCACGCCGAGAGGGTTCGGGACCCAGTAAGCCTCCAGCGCGCCAAGCTCCCGCGAGGGGCGGCGGAGCTATGAGAGTTAGCCCGAGGGCGAGCCCTGGGCCCCAGGAGCCGAACATGAAGAAACTGGCTCCGCCACAGTCAAGGTCACGCCGCGCGAGACCAATGCATGATCTTCAGCGCAATGAGAGGGGGGTAGCGCGGAGGTGGGCGCATTTCAGCCCTCCTCCGCGGCTCTTAACCCGATGGGCGAAACAATAAAAAGCCACAGAGGAACGCAAAGTACGCGTACCTCTGCGCTACCAGCTTCACTTGAAGGAGTCAGAGAAATGGAAATCAAACGAGTTGGCTCGCAACCTTCCGTCAAGGGTCCGTCAGATTGGTTCACCGGCACGGTACGGATCGATCCGTTATTTCAGGCGCCCGATCCGGCACTCGTTCAAGGCGCCAGTGTGACTTTTGAGCCGGGCGCGCGGACTGCATGGCATACGCATCCACTCGGTCAGACTCTTATCGTCACGGCTGGCTGCGGCCGGGCCCAGCGCTGGGGAGGCCCGATTGAGGAGATTCGGCCGGGTGACGTGGTCTGGTTCTCGCCCGGGGAGAAGCACTGGCATGGGGCGACGCCGACCACGGCTATGACGCACATCGCCATTCAGGAAAAGCTCGACGGTAAGGTTGTCGCCTGGATGGAGCAGGTCAGTGACGAACAATATCGCAGGTAGTCCTACGCCTTTGAAAAGGCCTCTTTTGGAAAGAGAAAAGACACGGAAAGGCAAGCAAGTGGCGCGGTTCTGCTCGTCGTGGCTCTGGCGGCCGTCGTGCACCCAGCTTCGCGCACAGCACATGTTGAACCTATCACGGCCTTGCGATATGAATGATTGAGCTGGCCGCTGGGAGACATAAGATGTTAAAAGCGGACGCCGTCTTTCGACTTACCGCAGTGATCTGGGTGATGTTATTCCCAGCTTGGAATACTCCCGCACTTTCTTCGGACTGGAAAACCTCGCCGCCTGCAGAGCAGGGGTTGGACGCTAAGAAGCTTGCAAGGATGAACGCGCGCGCCCGAACCCGACCTGCCGCACCTCCGCAGCCTGCTGATTGCGCGGCACGGGTACCTGGTTTTCGAAGAGTACTACAACGGAAGTAGCCGGGACGAGCTTCAGAACATCCAGTCGATCACAAAAAGCGTCACTGGAGCCCTGGTGGGCATCGCCCTCAAGCAAGGGCAAATCAGTCTCGACCAGAAAGTGCTCGCCTTTTTCCCGGAGGTCCAATCGACAGCGGACCTGCGCGTGCGGGCGATCACGGTCAAGCACCTGCTCACGATGTCGTCGGGCATCGCGGAGGGTCCGCCTGGTTGGGACAAGGGCGACAATCCCGTAAAATCTGCCCTCATCAGACCGCTCGCTGCCGATCCGGGCACGAAATATATTTATTCCAGCAATGCCCTGCACATTCTCTCCGCAATTCTGGCCCGAGCCACCCACCGGAGCCTGATGAATTTCGCGCAGGACAATCTAATCCGCCCGTTGGGAATTTCCGAGATTACCTGGTACAAGGATAAGAATGGGCTGGAGCTCGGTTGCGGAAGTTCTCTTTGGAAAGCGGCGGACCTGCTAAAGTTCGGACAGCTGTATCTGAACAAGGGGCGTTGGAACGGAACCCAACTGGTTCCGGAATGGTTCGTTGCAGCTTCAGTCAAAACGCATCTGACCGGTGATTTCTTTGGCAACCGCATCAGCTACGGATACCTTTGGTTCACGGATACCATCTCCGGTCACGCGGTCTATTTTGCCTTGGGTTATGGAGGCCAGTATCTGTTGGTCGACCCTGATCTGGATTTGGTCATTCTGCTCACTTCTGACTGGCGGCAACCCGAATATCCCGAACACTACGTGTTCATCAAGGATTTTGTGATTCCTTCCGTAATTCAACATCAGGTCGAAGGATGATGTCGCCGCAAGGTGTTGGTAGGGTAAACCGTCCACGGTACTCACACGTCTGCGCCACCGGCCTTGAAATCTCTGGCGGATTCTATCGGAGACACCTCTAAATGAAATCCGGCAACAACTCACCGCGATTGCACACCGAAAATGGCGTGATGCCAAGCGAACCAGACCTGGAAAAGTTGGCACGCTTGATTGCCGCCTATGCCCCTCACGATGGTAGTTTCGAGCTACGCACCCCTGGGTTGCACGCCATTCGCTTTTCACGCGTAAATAAGGAATGCGTGCATGCCCTCCGGTTGCCCTCGTTGTGCATCGTCGCACATGGAGCGAAGACCGTCATCGTGGGACAGGAGGTCTATGAGTACGACGCGTCGCGCATGATCGTGTTCTCCGTCGCCTTACCTGTCGCTGCTCAGATCACGCAAGCGAGCTTCGCCGAGCCTTACCTCGCTTTAAGCGTGGACCTCGACCNGCTCAAGATTAGCGAATTGGTCTTGAAGGTTTATCCGCACGGCCTGCCTCCAGTTCAGGAGAGAAGAGCCGTTTACGTCAGTCCGATCGACGTGAGCATTGTCAACGCGGTGACGAGATTGATGGCGTGTCTGGCGCAGCCCGGGGACGTTGAGCTACTCGCCCCACTTGTGCTGGATGAGATTTTGATCCGACTACTACGCAGCCCCATTGGTGTTCGCGTGGCGCAAATGGGCTTTGCAGAGTCCAGCGTGCACCGAGTCGCAAAGGCGATTTCCTGGCTCCGCGCCAACTTCTCTCAACCCATGAAAGTCGAAGAGCTGGCCGAATTGGTGCACATGAGTGTTTCCTCTTTCCACGAGCACTTTAAGGCAGTCACTTCGATGAGTCCCTTGCATTATCAAAAGGTGATGCGCCTCCAGGAGGCGAGACGTCTCATGTTGTCGACGATGATGGACACGGGTACTGCGAGTCAGCGCGTGGGGTATCTAAGCGCTTCCCAGTTCAGCAGGGAATACAGCCGCTTCTTCAGGAGTGCGCCGACCAGGGATATCGCGAGATTGCGTCAAGATACTCGACTCTGGTCTGACCCAACTCGGACTGTAGATTGATCATGCAAGAGATTACCTGACGGAATGACAGCAACCGCGGGATGGGAACTTCTACGTGATCGTCGGGTCGTCTGCCGGCGCCCGGCGGGACGCACAGAACGGAATCTGACGCTCACGGGCGGGACGCAGACGTTACGGCTGAACCTGACACAATCCAGTGCAGTTCCAGATTTCGACCCTCTGGTTCTGCTTGAGAATTATAGGGAGGTCCGACTCAACCAGGATAGAGAATGCCCAGCCTGATTCACTGGTGAGCAAAGGTCCGGCTCACGAGTTGGGTTTGCCGGGATCGGTCGGCTGCTTCAGGGCATCGGCTCGCGGTGTCTTTTCGGTCTTGAAGAGGGTTTCGAAAACTTCCCGAAGCTTGTCCGTGGCCTGTTTGGAGAACATGCCTGTCAGTCCGGCAATGGCCGAGACCCCGTAGAGGCTCAAGTCTGCGGGGGCCGCGCCCGAAACCAAACCGCCGCGCGCTGCAAAGTAGACAGCCACGGCGAGCGCGGAGCCGATGAACGGGCGCAAGACGTACCACCACGTCCAGCTCTTCATAAATTGCCGGTTGCCGAGATAATCGGCAAACGAGGTCGCCAAGTGGATGTAACTTCCGAGAGCACCCACCAGGGCCACCAAAGCCAGAAAGCGGACCTCCGTCCAGACCTCCGGCTCCCATACACCCGGAATCAGCTTCACCCGTAAAGGTCCCGCTGTCAGAGGCACCTGCCCGGGCCACAGCCTGAGAAGCAGGTACAATAGCAGGAGGTTCAGAATTACGAGATAGACGCCGAACGCAAGGACCCATTTCTTTGAAGCTAGCTCTGGTTGAGGACTAGGCTCTGAGTTCATCGAGGGTTCTCCTCTCATGATCACGCACGCTCAATACCGGGACGACAACACCGGGACGGGCGGACACTCGTCCACGTTTAGATACTTCTTCCTCTGAAGGATGAGCGGTAACGCGCTGCCCCAAGCCGATCATCTCGCCCCACTTCTGATATACACATCTGATCAGGAAAGGTCAAGCAGGTAGCGTCCTTCCTCGGCGGCCTTAGCGGGGACTCCAGGCGCACAGCCTCTTGTTTGTGGTATCCTATCCTCGTCTCGAAAGGGTCAGGGATTTCTTGAGGCCAAGTCTTGTGCCGCTCCGCCGCAAATCGGCGTTCCGGTCTCGTCCACGTCGGCCTAGACACAGGTTAGGCGTGTGATATCAAACGAAGGGAGACTAGCCATGCCAACGTTTGCCCGGACATCGAAAACATCTCGGCAGGCCCCATCTGTCAAGACTGCATCACCCGCTCGCACCCATTTCGGCCACAGCCGTGACGTGAACAAGATTGTTCAGTTACAGCGAACGATCGGCAATCAAGCCGTACTGCGGCTTTTGGAAGCGAATGGGAGCGGTGAAAAAGAACGCTCAACAAACGATATTGCCCGCTTCGGCCAACAATTCAGCCGGATGGCGGCGCACACCACAACTCCGATGTCGGTTCACCCGGGGGTAGCAACAGGAACTTCAGGGGGCTATGGTGAGCCAGCAACCGGTATCGAGGCGAACCGTGGCCGAAGTGCGGCACACGATCCACCTCCCATGGTTCACGATTTTGGCGCGCTGCGGTTGCTTTCCATTCGGGCTCCTGTGGCAAGAGGGGGATCGCACGCAGACATTCCCGTTGCGGGCGCTCCTGAGGAGCAGATAGTCGATCAGCCCCCGGCAGGCGGCGCCACCCCAGCGACACCAGCGCCCGCCGCACCTGCGGCACCCGCACCTCCGGCGTCCGACTCGTGCGCACAAGCGAGGAGCATGAATAAGGTCACGTCAGGCGCGTTCCTCGGCGGGTTGACGATGGACAGCTATTACCCGGACCTGGCGGGCGCAGGGTTCTACGGGCACCCGGGTACGGGCGGCACGTTTGACACGGGTGATCGCGCAGGTGCGAACGTCCAACTGTACGGCGCAATCGCGAGCCCTTGCTTGCCGGATCAGTTTCACTTGGAGCAAACTGTCACTCGCACCCGCTTCCGTGTCAACGGCGCGGTTCAACCTGATGAGGGACAAACCCATGATGACATCGCCAAAAGCGGGCGAGATGCCACACATTCACCTTTCCGCCAGGAATTCCTGGGTGGCGGCACTGCGCCTCTCGGCTACATCATTTCGATGGCTGACCCGCCGAGTACCGGATACAACGCAACGAGTAACATCGAGCACGACCGCAGTTTTGTTACTTCGTTGGTGGGATCAGGCGGCCGGAAATCGGTGAACTGGTCGCTATCGACGCGCATAGTGAACGGCGCTGTTACCAGCAACGTTCTGACCTGAAAACGAGCTTCCTTTTTGTGACGATTTCACTTTCTTGGGCAGGATCACATGGAATCGCTCACGCTTGCTGACCAGGTAGACTCTCTGCTCAGCGAACTTGATGCGGCTGAGCCGGTCTCGTTTGACCTCGGGACCCCAGAGTTGCCTGAGCTCGACGCGGTGCATCAACTCGTCGCAATGGGGACCGCGATCGTGCCGCACTTGCTTGAATGCGCACAGGGCAACGCGCCGAAGAAGCGAGTTGCATATATCGCAATGGTGCTCAACCAGTTGGGCGACGTTCGCGCGCTGGCACCACTGCTTGATCTGCGCGCGCACCACCAACAGCGGGAGATCAAGGACGAATGGGACTATGCGGTGATCGGTCAATGTGACTTGGCGATTGAGCAGCTTCAAGGGAAGACGCGTTGAAGAAGGCTCGAGGCAAGGTGCATAGTCCGGGTCGTAATATCAGAATGCCGCCCAACGGGCTACCCTTGCTGACAGCTTGCAAATGGCCGGGCGTGACAGGACGCCGGGCGGCAACCAATCCGGCGCCGCTCGCGCTCACTTGGGGTTTTGCGGAAGCGTGTAGTATTCGTACGAGATTCTCCAAGTGAATTCGCTGCCCGGATCGATGGTCATGGTGATGAAGGGCTCCATCGCCAGCACTCTCCGGATTGACCACAGGTTTACGAACGAGAGCGGCCGGTCACCGCTGATCCTCATGCCGGCGCCTACTTTGCGGTTCTCAATACGGATCTTGTTGTCTTGGGGACCGTCACTGAAACCCAGCACCGGGGTTTCCAGGACGTCCTCATTCTCCAGCACCTTCAAATAGACGATGTGGTTCCCGCGAATTTCCGCCAGGTCTTTCTGGGGTGGGCGTGGTGAATGAATAGGGAAGGGAACGGTGATCGAGAAGTCCGGACCAGGGGCCTGCTGGTCGAGAACGAGGAAATTGTGATTGTAGACGGTGGTTTGGATGGTGCGGCGGCCGGTGTTTCTTAAATGGTGTTCCAACACCATCTGCGGCTTGCCTGGTACCAACCGCACCGTCTTCCGGTAGAGATAACCATAGCCCGACGACGGGTCGGTCAGCGTTTGGCTGAACTCGACGGAGTCGCGACGTGTCTTGACCGTCCATTTCCCTGGGTCGACGATCTCGTACAGCTTCACAAAATCATACTTCCCGTCGTCCTTGCGAAGCACTCCGACGCCGATTTTGATAAACGTACCGGCGGGCTTGGCCTCATCCCATCCCAAGGCCGTTCCATTGGTCTGGAACTCCTCCACCGGACCCGAATCCGCAGTGCAGGGTGAAGCAATGAGCTTGGTTGCCTGGTAAGCAAAGTCGTGGACCTTAGGATCCACGCCGTCAAACCATGGCCCGTAGTAGTTGTGCCCTTTATACTCCAGGCTGGCAATCACTCCTGACCAATCGAACCGGGTGGCGCGATAGTATCCGTTCTTCGGGTCAGGGAGGTATAGCTTCACGCGGATCTGCCCGTTGGTGATCGAGGCTTGCGGAAAATCGACTGCCGACAGCCTAATATTAGACACCAAGCCACACACCGTGGCCCAGACCAGTCCTGTAGCTAGTCTCGTTCGGAAGGGGGAATTCAGCATTTTCATATTGGGCCGATGGTTTTGTCGGGTAGCGCGGGCGTCCCGCCCGCTGTGTCGCGGGCATCCTGCCCGCGTTCATGTTCGGCTTGCATCTACCTTTCCCTCCCAAAGCTGTGGCCGTTTCTTCGAGCGGGAGGGGGACGCTCCGGCACAGCGGGCGAGACCACGTTAGCCTACTCCTGTCGCAGGACCGTGTTCGGATCCACCCCCGAGGCGCGTCGTGCGGGGATATAAGAGCCCAGCGCCGCCATGCCCAGAAGGGCTAATGTGACCAGCGCGACGAGCGGCCAATTGAAACCGTTCTCTTCCACCAGGGCGGCCGTCGGTCGAGACGCGACAACACTCAGAGCCAAGCCGATAGCGACTCCGGTGCCGGCCAAAATCATCCCCTGCTTCAGCACCATCCTGACCACGGTGGCGGGGTCCGCACCAATCGCCATGCGGATTCCGATCTCACGCTGCCGCAGGCTTACGGAATAAGTCATCAATCCGTAGAGCCCCACCAACGCCAGCACCAGTCCCAGGGTCCCCAACTCGGCGATGGCTTCGACAAACAGACCGAGCGTCTTATGGGCGCGCACGTCGTAGAATTCTTCCATGGTCCGCACACCGTAAATCGGCTGACGCGAGTCCAGCGATCGTACCAGTTCGCGCAGCGGCCCGGTCAATCCGGCCGAAGGTCCATCCGTTTCGAGCATCAGGGTCAACGCTGCGGCGGGGTTCTGGGCCAGCGGCAGGTAAAGGTATTCCATCGGCGGTTCGATCGGGAACACGTACTTACCCTGCTTCGCCACCCCGACGATCTCGGCGAACGGTCCATCCGTGCTTTTCAATCGCAGCCGTTTTCCGATCGCGTCTCGATTGGGATAGTACTTGTGGGCGAACAACTCATTGACGATCACTACGCGCGGAGAATCCGCCCGATCGGTCACTGTAAATTCGCGGCCTTCCACCAGGGGCACGCCGAGAGTGCCAAAGTAGCCGTCGCTGACGGTGTTGGAAAACACGTTGACTGCCTCAGTCCCGGTCGGCAATTGGACGCCCTCGGGGATGACCCGGATCGAAGGTGATGCCGGGACCATGGGCATGGCCTGCGCCAGGGCTGCGGACTTCACACCCGGGAGAGTACGTGCCCGCTCTTGCAGCCGCCGGTAGAATTCGTTCGTTTGCTCCGTCGAGTCCCGAGCCAGGGAGGGGTTAAAGCTGGCCATGAGAAGGTGGCCCGTGCGGAAACCGGCCGGGGAGGAGAGAACGTTCCGCGCCCCTCGATACGCTTGGGTTGCGACCACCAGGAGGAGGAGCGAGCCCGACACCTGCGCGATTACCAGCGCGTTCCTTCCCAGGAATCGGTGCTGCTGGCCGGGAGCGGCGCCTCCGGACTTCAGAGCGGGAACCAAGTCAGTCCGGGTGCTTCGGAGCGCCGGAGCCAGTCCAAACAGGATGGCACTCGCCATGGAAACCGACAGCGCGAACAGCAGTACCAGAGGGTCGAGTTTGATGCTGATCACGAGAGGAATGTCGATCGGGACGCGGATTTGCGAAAACCGATCCGCGCCCGCTTGTGCGAGAAGGAGCCCCAACGCCCCACCCAGGATGGCGATCACCAGGCTCTCCGTCAACAGTTGGCGGATCAGCCGTGCCCTCCCCGCGCCAATGGCCAGCCGCACCGCGATCTCCCGTGCCCGGGCGGAGGCACGGCTCAGCATGAGGTTCATCACGTTGGCGCAAGCGATCAGCAGCACCACTCCGGCCAGCCCCAACAGGAAAAGGAAAAGGGCTGTCGTCGTCGGAATCGTCGTGGATTGCCGGTACGTCATAACCTCAAACGAGCAGGTGCGGTTCGTCTTCGGATACATTTGGGCTAGTTGTTGCCCAATCACCCTGGTCTCGGCTGCGGCTTGCACAAGCCGGACTCCCGGCTTCAGTCGTCCCATCACCATCAGCACTCGAAGGCCACGCATTTCGAGTTCACTCTGCTCGGACCCGCCGGCCAGCGCGGGCTGCATCGCCAGTGGGGCATACAGGTCGGCGCGGACCCAGGCATTTGGTCCCGTGAACGATCCGGGGGCTACCCCCACCACTGTGAAGGGCAGGCCGTTGAGGAAGATGCTTCGACCAACCGCGTCGGGATCCGAGGCAAACTCGGTTTCCCAGAGATCGTGGCTGAGAACCACCACCGCGTCACGCCCTGGCACTTTGTCCTCGTCGGGACGGAAGCTCCGCCCCAGGTCCGGGCGCACGCCCAACACGTCAAAGAAATTGCCGCTCACCAGCGCCCCGAATTTCATTTGAGGCTGCGCGATTTTATCTGGGGCGAAGCCAAACTGGAAATATTGCGAGGCGGTTAAACCGGCAAAGGAGTTGTTCTTCTTGCGGAAATCCTCGAAATCCGGGTAGGACAAACCGTTGTATTGGAACAGGTTTCCGACGCTCTCGCCGCGGAATTGCGACTGGACCACCATCATTGCGGAAGGATTAGGCACACTCAGGCGGGGAAGCAAAACATAGTCCGCCAGACTGAATATGGCCGCGTTGGCCCCGATCCCCAAAGCCAACGAAATGATCGCAACCAGAGCGAATCCGGGATTGTGCCGCAGCATGCGGAAGGCGTAGCGTAGGTCGTGGATCATAATTCCTACCTCTCTTAGGCTGTTAGGGTAGCACGTAGCGTGCCAAGTGAGATGGTCCGTATCTTATTGCCAATACGCAATCTGCCTGAAAATAGGGCCGGCCGTGGCTGTCCGTTTTCGGGACGGAGGTGTGCGGGAACGAAATCGTGAGGAGCGATTCAACTTACTCTCGGTTTGACAGACGAAGTGATACAATTCGAGGCGACTGCGATGATCATTTTCGATCAAATTGTCGAACTCTTTGCAAAGAGGGGTGACGCCGCATACTTTGGAGAGGCGGTGTCCCAGAAGGAGCACGCTCTTCAGGCAGCTTACCTCGCCGAGCGGGAGCGCGCCCCAGAGTCGCTGGTGGTGGCGGCGCTGCTGCACGACGTTGGTCACTTGGTGCACGGTATGCCGGAGGACATCGCCGACCACGGTGTGGACGCGCGCCACGAAGCGGCGGGCGAAGCCTGGCTGGCGCGATACTTCGGGCCGGAGGTGACCGAGCCCGTGCGCCTGCACGTCGCCGCCAAGCGTTACCTCTGCCGCGCCGATCCGGAATACCTGAGCCAGTTGTCTCCGGCCTCGGTTCAGAGTCTGGCTCTCCAGGGTGGGCCGTTCAGCGAGGCGGAAGCCCGCCAGTTCGAAGAACACCGCTACTTCCGGGAGGCGGTCCGCGTTCGCCGCTGGGACGACCAAGCCAAGACTCCGGGGCTCGACGTGCCTGGCATCGAGCATTACCGCGAGGCCATCGAGAAGACTTTGCGCGGTCAGTAGTCCGTCGTCCGCAGCCTTTTTTCCCGTAGCCTGCGCCGTGCGTGGTGGCTACCGCATCGTCGGCCACCGGGCTCAGAGCACTCAGGGTATGATGATAGCCATGGCTGAAACACGATCTAGCAGTTTCGAGCGAGCGCTCTTAGGACGAACCGGGCTGGAGGTGGGACGACTGGGAATCTCCGCGAGTTACGGTGTGCCGGGAGAAGCCGTGGAGCGGGCTTTTGATCGGGGCGTGAACTATATCTATTGGGGCAGCCGCCGGCGCGATTCGTTCGGGGCTGCGATCAAACGCTTGCGACCACAACGCGAGCGGTTCGTGCTGGTTATCCAGTCCTATTCGAGGGTCGCCAAGTTGGTAGCCTGGAGCGTGGAGCGCGCGCTACGGGCTTTGAGCTACGATTACGCCGATGTCCTGCTGCTCGGGATGTGGAACCGGACGGTGGCGCCGAAGATTCTCGATGCGGCGCGCCGGTTGAAAGAACGGGGCTTGGCGCGATTCCTGGCGGTCTCGACCCACAAGCGCACGTTGGTGCCGCAGATCGCCGCTGCCCGCGACTTCGACGTGATCCATTTCCGCTATAACGCTGCTCATCCGGGCGCCGAGATCGACATCTTTCCGCATTTGCCCACCGGCGACCGGCCCGGCATGGTGTCGTTTACCGCGACCAGTTGGGGACAACTGCTGGGCAAGGGAACGCTGCAAGGGTTTCTCCCGGGCACCCACTCGCTTCCCAAGGGCGAGCGCGCGCCAACGGGTACCGATTGCTATCGCTATGTGTTGACCCGGCCGGAGGTGGATGTGTGTCTCACTGGCGCGGCCGACGCGGAACAAATGGAACAGGCGCTCGAGGCGCTGCGGCTTGGTCCCATGGCCGAAGACGAGTTGGCGTGGATGCGGCGCATAGGCCGGGCGGTAGCGGGGAAGTGAAGACATCGATGAATGATGAATGATGAACGATGAATGAAGAAGCGGCTTGTGACGATGGAAGGCAAGGCACGCGGACGAATGAGGGTGAACGACTCGGGGTTCGGCTTGTTCACTCATCATTCTTGCAGCGGGATAGACCAACCCCGGCTAGTAGCCACTCGCCACTGTTTTGTTCAGAAGATGTTGAGGCGTAGGATCTCCTGCACTACTTCCTGGGGCGCGCGCCCTTCCGTTGACACCCGATAGTCGGCCAGGCGGTAGAACGGCAGCCGCTGTTCGAGGAGGTTGCGGAAGCTCAGGTCGTCGCGAAACAGCGGCCGGTTCTCGATCCCCTGGCAGCGTACCCGCAGCTCGTCCAGAGTGCAATCGAGCCAGATGGTGGCTCCGCCAGCGGCGCGAATCAGTTGGAGGTTGGGTTCCTGAACGAAAGTGCCGCCCCCGAGGGCGATCACAGCGGGCTCGGTGCGGGAGACTTCGGTCAAGGCCGCGTGCTCGATGCGGCGAAAGGCGGGCTCACCGGCCTGCTCGAAGATCCCGCGAATGGTCTCACCCTGGGCGGCTTCAATCACCGCGTCCAGATCGATAAAGGGCCACCCCAGCGCGCGAGCCAGCAGAGCGCCCACCGTGGATTTGCCACTCCCCATGAATCCCAGGAGATAAATCAGTCGGGTCATGGGGTGATTGTATCATTGGGCGATCCGGTGATTAAGGCATTCACCGTTGCCTGTTGCTCGGCCAGCGAAGAACAATGAATGCGGAACGACGAATTATGCGCAGAAGAGTTGCCGCGCAGAATTCACGCTTCGTCACTCCTCGTTGTTTCTACGGTTCAATGGGTTGATGTGGATTATACCGCTGAAGGATTTGAGTTCGACCGTTGCCTTGCCGGTGTTAGAGGTCCCCATGAGGCTGTTCGCGCCGGGATACGAAGTCGAGCGCCTGGGTTTGGGTCGAAGGGTAACTTCCGGATCGCGAAGCACTTTGCCCTTTATGGACTTCGCATCCAGCTCAAACGAACCGTTGGGAGAAATGAAGACATCCATGTTTCCGTTCCAGGTGGAAAGCTGATAGTCAGCGGCCGGTACGAAGTCGCCTTCAAAAACAATCTTGCCAGAGGTGGTGTTGGCGCTCAGGTGAGTGCCAGTGGGAGAAAGGAAATAGAGGTTGCCGCACACGGAGTTCGCTTCGACGCGACCAGCAGAGCGGCTGATCCTGATGTTGCCGTCGAGCGAGCGCACCGCCAAGTGGCCGCCAACATCGTCCACCTCGACGGGAGCGCCGCCCGATTCAATGCCAACGTCTCCTTGCAGCCTTTCCACGTGCACATCGCCCTCGAAGTTATGGAGATCGAGGCTCGATGCCGAGGGAACTTCCAGAAAATAATCAGTGCTCTTCTCCTTGGCGCTCAGCCCGTTCTCCCGCAGAAGGGTTTCGAGGCGGAGCTTTTCGGCGGGTCCTTTGGAGGGCATCGTCTCCATCTCGACGTCCGCCCGCGGCGAGGAGGTGGTGGAAACAAGGTGGATCAGCAGTTTGTCCCATCCCTTCACCACTACGTGGCCGTTGAGGTTGTTCAGGGTGATGCGCGGAGTTGGCGTGGCATCGATCGTCTTCTCTAAACGTGCCCCACCCTGCTGGGCTAAACCGCCGAAGGGGAGGGAGAGCAGCAACAGCCCCGTGAAACCGAGCTCTCCCATCCAGGCGGGTTTTGGTACCTCGCGTCGCAGGAATCGGTTGATCAAGTTCGGCTTCCTCCCGGTTCAGCGACCGGCATACTCCAGCGCTGAAGATAACACTTCCGCTTTGCGAAGATAAGCCCCTTGCAGATACTCGCGCGCCAAGCTGCTGTCCGATCCTTGCCCAATTGAATGCTCCGCTTCCTGGATCGAGCTATCCAAGGACTCCAGGCTCTTCCGGAAGTCGGCCTTCACTTCGGGCGCGATTGCCGCTTCTTGCTCGTGGTAGCTGCGCTCGAGCAGTCGTACTTCTTCTTGGGTTTGCAATAAGGTCGGATCCTCGGCAAGGGTCAACCTGCTCTCGGCTTGGTTATGATTGTTCACCCTCGGGCCGCCGAGCAGCAGCACGCCAAGAAAGATCATGCCCGCCATCGCGGCCACCGGCGCGGGATGGAGGAATTCGAAGTGCCGCAGCCAGCCAGTCCACGGGTTCAGTTGCTCGTGAATCACGCCTTCGGCCGCCAGCGTAGCGCGAATGTTGGCCCAGACCCTCGGGGACGGATCCTGCAGTTCCAGGCGGCCGGCTTCCGCAATCAGGAACCTGAGGTCGTTGAGCACCACGCCGCAGAACGCACACTCCTCAGCGTGCCGGGCGGCGGCGGGCGTCTTCTCGCCCTCCAGGTAAGCTAAGAGTGCGGCGTAAAATGCACGACAGGCGTCGCTCGGCCCAGCCGGGTGAAACAGTCCTTCCGCGACCAAGGCAGCGCGGACGTTGAGCCAAACCCTGGCGGGCGGATCTTGCAGTTCCAGCCTACCGGCCTCCGCGACGAGGAGCTGGATGTCCCTAAGCAACACGCCACACAACGCACAGTCTTCCGCGTGCGCGGCCACCAGAGGGTTTCCTTCTTGCTCCAGGTAGGCGGACAGTCCGGCATCAAACTCCCCGCAGGTGCCGCTCGGTAGACCCGCTCTTTCGCGTAACTGCTCTAACATGGCTTTACGGCCTCTCGGGCTTTGCTTGCCCCGCGCCGGCGGTCGCTTCCGTAGCTTCTAAGGCGGCGGCTTTCCGGGCCTCGTCTCGACGCAGCCAGTCGCGCAGCTTCAGGCGCGCCTTGTGCAACTGCGACTTGGAATTACCGACCGAATAACTCATGATCTGGGCAATCTCGTTGTGCTCGTAACCTTCCACATCGTGCAGGACGAACACCGCGCGGTAACCCGGCGGTAGCTCGGCGATGGCCCGATCCAGATTGATCCGATCCACCGACCCGAGCAGGCGACGGTCGTCATCGCCATACTCGCGCTTGACCGGTTCCTCCTGCGAACTGTCGACCTCATCCAGAGAAACCTGTTGCAGACCTTTCTTCCGCAGGTGCATCAGCACCACGTTCACCACCAGCCGATGCAGCCAAGTCGAAAATGCCGATTCGCCGCGAAAGGTGGAAAGCTTCCTGAAGACCTGGAGGAACGCTTCCTGCGATAAGTCCTCCGCCTCCGTGGGATCGCTGACCATTCGCAGGCAAAGGGAGTAAACTCGGCGCTTGTGCGCTTCAAAGAGCGCCGCGAACGCGGCCTCGTCCCCCCGCTGTGCACGCGCGATCAGTTGAGCGTCGGAAGCGACCTTGATTGGTGCGTTTTTGTCTGAGCTCAAAGCGCATCACTTAGGCCGCACCTCAACTCGTTCGGTGAGATGCCGGCCATCTGACGGGAGTTGTCCTTTACATCAGTTCTCAGTTCTCAGTTTTCAGTCTTAGCCGTCAGCCATCAGCGCTCAGCTATCAGCAAGAACGCTCGGTTGTCTTGCTGATGGCTGATAGCTGAAAGCTGATGGCTACTGAGAACTGAGAACTGAGAACTGACAACTAACTGAAAACTTCTTCAAGGCACGTGAACCACAGCCTTGCCCACCCCGGCATTCCCGGCGCTGTCAAAAGCCCGCAGGCTTACCACGTGCTCGCCGGGCGCCAGCTTCCCTGCGTTCACCGTGAAAGTCTCGCGGCGCGAGTCCACCACGCCATCGTCGGAGTAAATGTCCTTCCATTCCTTGCCATCGATCGAAAACTCTGCGCTGTGCAAAGGGGAGACGCTGTCCTCCGCCTGGAACTGGACCTCAATCCCGCCGCCGCGCGTCTCGGACTTCAGCACCGTGACCTCCGGCGGCGTGTTGTCGATCCAGAAGGGCGCGCTCACCATTTCCGCCTGGCGCGCCGTGCCGGGAGGATTGGACTCCTCGTCCGAGGCTACGAGTTTGGCCTGATAGCGCCCGTCCGCGAACGAGGCAGGGTCGAGCGTGAAGCTGGTTTGCCCCAACCGGTTCTTCAACAGGTGCCACTCCTCTTCGTCGGCCGCCTTCAGGTAGAGCGAATAGGTCAGCGTGTCGCCGTTGGGGTCGTCCGCCTGCCAGCTCAGGGTGACCGGAACTTTCTCCGCTGGGGACCTGGAGGGTGCGCCCGAACCAAAACCAGCGGCAGAGGTGACGGTTACGACGCCGCCCGAGAACGGAGTGGCGTTGGCCGATCCTCCTGTGGGGCTGGCCCTATCGCCAGCAGTGGAGACACTGAAGGAACGGATTTCCGGAGCCAGGTTTTGGTTCAAGTAGGCCAGCGTGACATCGTCTAGTGCTGGCGTCGCGGCCCCCGACCCGTGCAGCACGGCCTTCCACTGGATAAAGCGCGCCGCCGGGCTCTTGATCGGGCTCCCGTTAGGATCGCTGAGGGGACCATCCCAGTCGCTCCACGTTGGGTCCGGACGGTCGGTGTTGCCCGAGCGAGTGAAAAACTGGATGGAAGTGCCCGCCGGAGTCTCGTCCCGCCACACCAGTGTGCCCCAATGCGAGACGAACTTCGTGTCCTTCACCTGCGATTCGAAGGTACCCTCTGCGCCAGGACTGGCGCCCAGCCGGAAGAGCTTGGCGACGCTGGCAGTGGCGGCGTAGAGGTCGCCGCCCTCCAGGAGCAGCCGGGTAGCCAGAGCTTCCCGCGTCTGGGCCAGCAGCGTCAGACCGGAACCCTCCTGTGATGGTGTCAGGTTAAAGATTCGACCGTTGGCGTCGGTAGAGAACAGCACCTGGTTGTTCCGCACCGCCAGACCGAAGATGCTCTCGTTGTTGGAACTCCAGATAGTCTCGACACTCGCGTCCGGATGGATCTCAATCAAGGCGCCCTTTCCCTGAGGCATTTTGGGCACTGAAAAGGGCGCACTCGGCGTTGCGGATCGATTGAAGCTGGGGGGAGCCGGCGCGGCAGCGGGCGGATTTTGGGCCTTGGCGCTCTCCTCCGGCGCATCGTCCGTCGATGCTTCTACCGTCACGGTGGTGACACCGGGAGTACCAGTTGGCGGCGGGCCAGTGGGTATCAGCAAGTCCGGTGAGCCCTTGCCCCCGGCGCCCCCGAGCGCCGCCGCGTAGATATCACCTTGAGAATCCAGGGCCAGCGCATGGACCTCCGGCAAGCTGGCTTGATAAATCACGAAGGCCTTGCCTTCCGGCGTGATGCGGTAGATCAACCCATTCGGGACGCTGCCCGCCAGCAGATTGCCCGCCCTCTCAAAGGCCAGGCACATGATGTGGGTCTGCTTGGCGTCGTAGAACAGGGAACCTCTGCCATTCGGGTCGATCCGGAAGATCTTCCCTTGGTCACCGGTCCCGGCATACAGGCGGCCCCCGGCGTCGAAGGCCAGCGCCCAGATGTACTTTGTCTTCGCATCGTAAAAAACGGAAGACTTTCCGTCAGAAGTGACCTTGTAGATCTTTCCGTCCGGCGAACTCCCCACGTAGAGTGCGCCGTCCGGACCCGCCGCCAGGGCAAACACGTCGGGCTCCTGCGCCTTGAAGAACACTGATCCCTTCTGCTGCGCGTCCACTTTGAAGACTTTGCCCTGATGCCCGGTACCGATATAAAGGTTGTGGTTGCGGTCTGCCGCCAGCGACAGGGCCAGGTTCTCGTCCGGACTGAAAACGGCCTTGATTTCGGGCGAGATTCTCAGCTCGCCTTCGCTGCTAAGAGCGACGTTGGTCATCGTGCCCTGCAGGAAGTCCTCAAAGGAGCCAACCTGCCAGAAACTGGTCTCCACCGCCAGAAGCGGCACCGTCAGCGCGGCCGCGAGCGACGCAATCATGATTGCCTTGCAGTTCTTCATTACCTGACCTTTCGAAACTGGAAACTGGAAACTCGAAACTCGCCGGATACATTTTGGATTTTGGATTTTCGATTTTGGATTGAAGGGCAAGCCCATACACGGTTTATCAATCCAAAATCCAAAATCCAAAATGATTTCAGTCGCCCTCGCTCGCCACACGCAATAGCAGCATCTTGTCGCCGTGAATCGTATACGGAGAGGGCCCGGCCTCGAAGTCGCCGATCACAGACGTCCAACTGAACGTCGCGCTGCTGGAAGCGCCGGGTTCCGCCATCAGGGTCTGAAGCAGGGAAGGCGGAGGCGACGGGTATTCGTCGCCCTGCAGTATGAAAGAACGCTGGGGAGCCATCAACAGCGCGTAAAGGCGGTTGTTGCGTCGCATGCGATTGAGAGCCCGCACCAGTTGATCGAGGCTGCGGGGCGAACCGGTGAGCGGCGTTATCCTGAATTGCATGGCGTTGAGGCCGGCCCCGCCGCCCACGATCAGTGAGAGCACCTTGTCGCTGATGCTGTCGGGAATAGTCACCGGAATCTTCTCCGTGAGGCTTTCGCCCGATGGCGTGCGCAGCAGCGCGGTCACCTCGATGTGGTCGCCCGGATGCACCTCCGACTGCGTTGCCCACACCTGTTCCACATCGGCCACCCGCCGCTCGTCTTGCGAAACCGCCGCGATGTCGATTCCCTCGACGTGCAGTCCGGGGAAGTTGCTGTTCATGATGTAGTTCAGCGGGGTGGCGACGGCGAGGCCGGCCGGGCCCGCCGCGCCCATCTCGGAAGAGGCGACATCCTCCAGGTCCACGGATTGGCCACCTGAGAGCCGGATCTTGCCCTTGATGTCGAGCGTGGAAGGTCCCATGGCCCGCTCCGTTGCGGTGAGCACCGAAACTACTGCCAGATTCAGCAGCAATGGCGAGAGAAACGGCTCCTGGATGATGTTCAGGTTGTAGTCGGTCTGCCGGTTGAGTGTGGAATCGAGGCGAATGTGGACCGGGATCAGCGAAGCCTTGTCGCCCAGCACTCCGTAGACGGCGGAAAAGCGGTCCTGCTGGATGGTGCCCACGGGCTGGCCGGGCACATCGATCTTGAACGAACTGGACAGGCTCGGCACGGTGACCAGCACGTGCGCGGGCGCAAAGGGAATCTCCGCCGGCCCGACTTGCAGCAGGCGGTGGCCGCAGGCATAGAGATCATCGCCCTTGCGGTAGGTGACCGTGCAGTCGGCGTTGAGGTTCAGATCGCCGCTTACCAGGAAAAGGCTCACCATCGAGCCGGGGATCAAGCTCTTGGTGGCGTCGGAATCTCCGGCCACGGGAGTCGGCGCCCCGCTGAGAACGCCGCCCGCCATGGGTTCAAATCCCATGGCGCGGAAGACGGGTGCGTAGGTCTCCACCAGGCTGCCGGGAAAGCCGCCGAAATGCAAGGGCAGGGAAAGGTTCACCATCGAGCTCGGCGAGCTTTGCGATGTGAACCGTCTCATCCAGACTGGCACGGCGCCTGTTTCCCCGGGATCCGGGATGAAACGCGGGCCGCCGGGCGAGTTTACAATCTTGAACCTTTGGCCTGCCTCGAGCGAACCGACCGCGCCCGACGCCGCCCGTGCGGTTTCAAGATGCCCGTCCGCCGCTGTTCTCGCCTGCGGGACTACGTCGATCATCTGCTCGATGGGAGTGATACCGGCGATGGGTTCCTTGGAAAAAGGGAAAGCGAGCGCCACGGCGCCCACCAGCTTGCCGTCGATGTAGACCGGACTTCCGCTCATCCCTGCGATCACGCCGGTTTCGGCGAGCGGCCCGCCGGCAAGTCGCGCCAGGATCAGGTCCTGTTTGGGCGCAACCGCGTTCCGGAGCACGCCCAGAATCTCCACCTGAAATTCGGTAATGTTGTCGCCCTGGAAGATCGTGCGCCCAACGCCCTTCTGTCCCGGGCGGACTTCGCTCAGCGGGAAAAACTTGATGTCGTCCTGGGCGCGCAATACCGGAGCCAGGAACGCCGACGCAATCACGAATGACGATACCAGGAGTGAAGTAGCCAGCCATCGAGTCTTCATAAGAGCGTTGAGCACCTTTAGCCACGAGGCCCCTCCGTTTCAGTCTAGGAGATATGCGATTGAGCCGTCAACTGGTTCTGAGTTTTCGGCAGCAACTTCGCATGGCTGCCAGGGCTCCTGAATGGTAATGGGAGGTGATTGGAACGAGTCGAGCAGGTTGGTACGGCTGTCGGGCGGACACTGGCCAAAGCGGCGCTGGCGCTCGCTTTTTCTCTCTTTCTAACCACTATCCACTCGCCACCAGCGACTGCGGTGAGCGGACAGCGACGCCCGTGTTCCCGGGCCAAAGTGAACCCTTCAGGGTTTGGCTCCCGCGACCAATGCTAGCTCGAGCCACTTCCAGTAGCAGTCCACATCGACGAACCCGACGTCTTCCAGCCAACGGAGTTGGGTCTGCACGTCCACCCGGCAGGCTCGAGGGATGACGTCCTGCTTGCCGACCTTTTGCAGGTAAAGCTCGTGCAGCACGAACGAGGGTGAGGCCACATGGGAGAGGTTAGCGAAGATTCCCCCCGGCGTGAGCCTGTCGTACACCTCTTGATAGAGTTCCCGCTGCCGTTCGAGTTCGAGTTCATGAAGGGCGAGCCCGCAGACTACGGCGTCAAACCGCCCGAGGTCGGGCAGTTCGCAAATCAAGTCGTGAGCCACCAACTTCGGAAGAGCCTCTTGGACGTCGACCGAGGGAATCTTCAAGAGGTTCTTCCGAAGTTGCTCGAGGGCTGGCCCCGGGAAGCCGAAAGCCACGAACTCAGTCTGAGGCCGGTCGATCTGAAGCAGACGCACCAGGCGTCCGTCACCGCCGCTCAGGTCGAGCACGCGATGCACGCTGGTGGGTATCAACTCCAACAGTACGCCCTCGCCGTCGGCACGATGGGGATGAGAGTCGGCCTGCCGCAGTGAGTCCAGTGCGCCTTGCGTGTTGGACCAGTAGGTGGTTTTGATGCTGCTTCCCATGTTGATTTAGGCTGCATCTCACAAATACGGTGGCGATGCAAGCGGGTTTCGGGATTTGGGGTTCGGGGTTCGCAGAACAAATCCCTGACCCCCATCTTCTTCTGCGAATCCCGAGCCCCGAATCCCGAATCCCGATTGCCAGAAACCTGAAAACCCGAATTAAGCGAGTGGTGCCACCTGCACAAGATTGCAATGAAACGTCGATCCGCCACCGAAGTCGGTGAGTCGATTCGATACCAACCGATTGATGCCGTGCCCGCCCGGCATGTGTTTCGGCCACCAGGTGGACTCGGCCACCACCACACCCTCGCGTGCATCATCGGTGACCTCGGCGTAGAGCTGGCACTCCCCGCGGTCGTTGAACACGCGCACCAAATCGCCGGCGGCAATGCCGCGACTGTGCGCGTCCGCCGGATTGATCTTGACGGCGGGCCTGCCCGCACTGCGCCGCTGCTCCTCCACCGGGCCGAAAGTGCTATTGAGGAAATGGACCGAAGGCGGCACCAGCAACTGCAAAGGAAACCTCTCGTGTAGCGCGTGATTCTCCGGGCTCTCAGAGCAGGGAAGGTAAGAGGGCAGGGGATCGAAGCCGAGCCTGGCCATCCTTTCGGAATAAAACTCCAGCTTGCCCGAGGGAGTATAGAAGCCGTTGGCGAAGGGGTCGGCATCCGCGGCGACGTTGACCCGTTGAGTCTCGCCGCCGCGGAGCTTCTCCACATCGATCCCGGCCATGAACTCGGAAGGCGTGCCGAGCGCCTGGCGCATGAGGTCCGCTTCGGTGTCGTCGAAGCACGCGTCGGCGAAGCCGCAGCGGCGTGCCAGCAGGCGGAACACTTCGAGGTTGGGCTTGGCCTCGCCCAGCGGCGCGATCACAGGCTTCCCGACTTGCAGGTAGTAATGGCCGTAGCTCTTGTAGAGGTCTTCGTATTCGAGAAACGTGGACGCGGGCAGCACGATGTCCGCGAAGTCGACCGTATCCGTGTGCACCTGCTCGTGGACCACTGTAAACAGATCCTCGCGCGTCAGGCCCGCATGGACCCGCACCTGATCGGGAGCGACCGTGGCGGGGTTGCAGTTGTAAACGTAGAGCGCCTTGACGGGCGGGTTCTTTTCTTCCAGCAGCACCTCGCCCAGCTTCACCATATTGATCTCGCGCGTGGCAGGCTGGAACAAATCGGCGCCGGTGAGTCCCTCGTAGTTAAACGCGAACGCCTCCGCTGTTTCGTGATGGGCCCCGCCGCCAGGCTTGCGGAAAGCGCCCACCAGACCCGGCAGGCAGGCGATAGTGCGCATGGCCATGCCGCCGTTATCGTGCCGAGTCAGGGCGAAACCAACGCGCAGGAAAGGTGCGCGCGCCCGGCCGTAGCCGCGGGCCATGGTGACGATCTGATCGGCGGGCACGCCCGTGATCTGGCTGACCCGCTCGACGGGATAGTCGTTGAGCACGCGCTCGCGCAGCGCGTCGAAGCCAAGCGTAAACTTCCCGAGATAGTTGTGATCGACCAGGTCCTCCGCGATGAGCACGTGCATCAGGCCCAGCGCCAGCGCAGTATCCGTGCCCGGCCGCAGCATAACCTGGTCGTCGGCAAGGTGCGAACTGCGGTTGCGATAGGGGTCCACTTGCACCACGCGAGCCCCGCGCTTCTTTGCCGCCTTGACCAGAGGCACGAAGTGAACGTTGGTGGCGGCGATGTTCATGCCCCAGATGACGATGAAGTCGGAATGAACGGCCTGGGCGAGGTCGGTCGAGATGGCCTTGCCAATGGTCATGTCCCACCCGGCCATCGCCGCCGGATCGCAGATGGTGCGCAGGAGGCGACTGGCGCCGAGGCGGTAGAAGAATCGGTGCCCGCTCAGTCGCTGCACGATGCCCAGCGAGCCACCGTAGGAATACGGCAGGACAGCCTCGCCGCCGTACTCGGCGCGAATGGCGAGAAAGCGATGGGCGATCTCGTCGAGCGCTTCGTCCCAGGTGATTCGCGCGAATTTTCCTTCGCCCTTGGCGCCGACGCGCCGCTGGGGGTAAAGAACACGCAACGGCGAGTACAGCCGCCGGTCGTACCGCGTGACCTTGTGGCAGAGGAAGCCGCGCGTGAAGGGATGATCGGGGTCGCCCTGAAGGCGCGCGACGCGGCCGTCCTCCACCGTCACGAGAATGCTGCACGTGTCGGGACAGTCGAGGGGGCAGGTTGTCTTCAGCGCCGTCGAACTAGTCACCATGAGAGCCACCCAAAAACGATCTTAGCAGAGCCGACCGTGAATAGTGAATGGTGAATGGTGAGTAGTGAATGGTGAGTAGTGAAAGACAGGGGACAGGAGTAAGAAGAATTGACGATTTTCGATTGACGATTGACGATTAGAAAAGTTGGCAGTCGTCAGTTCTCAGTCGCCAGTTGCACCTCGGGACTTCGGATGAGCGTCAACTGACAACTGACCACTTACAACGACGCCTCTTTCAATCGTCAATCTGCAATCGGCAATTCTTCTTATTCCGTCTCCTGACTGCTTTCTTGTACACTTCACTATTCACAATTCATAATTCATAATTCATAATTAGTTATCATGGCCGTTGTGCTGCGAACCTTCCTCATCCTGGCGCTGATTGCGTTGAACGCTTTCTTTGTGACGGCGGAGTACGCCCTGCTGGGGTCGCGGCGATCGGCCCTGGAGCAACTGGCGAGAGCGGGCAAGACGCAAGCGCGGACCGCGCTGTCTTTGCTTTCCGACTTTACGCTGCTCATCTCCGGCGTTCAACTAGGAACGACCGCTGCCAGCGTTCTGCTGGGGTGGTTGGGAGAGAGTATCTTGGCCCGCGGCCTTGAACCAGCACTCGCTAACGCTCTGCCTCACCACGCAGCCCTGGCAGCGCACTCCATAGCCGCCGCAATCGCGTTCCTCCTCATCACAGCACTGCTGACGGTGCTGGGCGAATTGGTTCCCAAAGCGCTGGCCTACGAACGCGCGGAGCGGACGGCCATGCTGGTGGCACAGCCGGTCGCACTATTCCTTCGCCTGGCGCGCGCGCCGGTTGCCGCCCTCAACGGCGCCGCCAACCTGGTGCTGCGGGCGCTCGGCCATCACCCCGGCAAAATCCAGCGCACGCCGCCCACCGCGGACGAAGTGAAGCTGATCGTCTCCGGCATCCGCAAGCGCGGCCTGCTGGCGGAAGTGCAGGAAGAGATGATCCACGGCGTCTTCGATCTCGACCGCGTGCTGGTGCGCGAGATCATGGTGCCGCGCCTCAGAATCACCTGCCTGCCGCTGACGCGCGACCCCAAAGTGCTGCTCGACCAGATCGTCGCCGACCAGCACTCGCGCATTCCCATCTACGAGGGTTCGCCCGATCACATCGTCGGCATCCTCTACACCAAGGACCTCTTCGCGGTGATTCTCGATCGCATGAAGAAGGGCGTGCCCCTGGAATCGCCGCTCGCTTTGCGGAGCATTTTGCATCAACCGATGATCGTGCCCGAGGCCATGCCCCTCAGCCAGATGCTGGAGCGGGCGCGCCGGCGCCGCTCGCAAATGGCGCTGGTGGTGGATGAGTTCGGGACTTTCGTCGGAATCGTCACCATCGAAGACGTGCTGGAGCAGATCGTGGGCGAAATCCACGACGAGTACGACGAGGAGAACGAAGACGTCCAGGAGATCAGCGAGAACGCGGTGGAGATAGACGGCTCGCTGAGCCTGCGGCAACTGGAGGAAGACTACGGCATCGCGCTGCCGCGCGACCCAGGCTATCAGACCGTGGCGGGCTTTATTCTCACGCGCTTGGGGGTCATCCCTGCCGGCGGCGAGGAGGTGGTTTTTGGAGGCCACCGGTTTACGGTCGCGGGTCTCCAGGGTCACCGCATCGCTCGTGTGCGAGTGGAGCGACTTCCCCTCGAAAGTCGAAAATCGAAAATCGAAACTCGAAATTGAAAACTCGAAACTCGAAACTCGAAGTTGGAAACTCGAAACTCGTAAAGGCGCGGTTCCCCCTGCTTCGCGCGGCGAATTTCGATTTTCGAATTCTTTCAATCGTCAATCGACAATCGTCAATCGGCAATTTAGTGCTCCACTGCAAACCCCGCCCTCTGCCAGTCCGCCAGCCCATCCTGATAGACCTTCACGCGGTCGAAGCTGAACCCGTGCTCGAGCAGGATGCGGCCTCCGGCGCGGCCAGCCGCGCAGATATCGCCCGACGACCCTCGCCCGCTTTCATAGAGCACGATGGTCTTGTCCATGGGAAGGCTCGACCAACGCTGGTTGAGGTCGTCCACCGGGATACTAAGGGCGCCGGAAATGTGTTCGGACGCGAATTCGTTCGCCGGGCGGACATCCAAGAACAGGGCCTTCGCCTCAAACAACTCGTGCGCTTCGGAGGTGTGAATTAAGGCAGCCTGCTTCTTATTGGCTTCGTCCTCACTGCACACCGTGCCCGACGCCGCAGCCTGCGAGAAGGGGTTGGCAGCGCCAAAGGGGCTGGAACCACCGCCCAGGGCCCCGGCGGCTTTTCCGGAATCGGTGCCGGAGGCGGCTGTACCCGGCTTTGGCTTTACCGGCGTCGTATTCGGGGAGCCTGCCGGTTTGTCGGTGGCGGGCTGCCCCGCTTGGTTGGGCGCGGCTGCTGACGGGCTGGTGGAGGCGGATTGGATCTGGCCGCTGAGCCCAGTCGCGACGCCCGCTTCTCCCGTGGTGGCGGGATGAAGCGCCAGTTGCGAGTCGATGAGAGAGGCAAACTCAGGGTAGGGAATAGCGCGCAGAAACGACTGCCCTCCGATATAAAACGTGGGCGTACCTCGCACCTGAAGGGCGCGGGCGTCGTCCACATCTTCTTGCACGCGCGCCGCCATCGAGCCGCTGCTGAGGCACTGGTGGAAGCGGCCTTGATCGAGGCCGAGCCCAGCCGCGTAGCGCTCCAGAGCCGTTTCGCTCAGGTCGGCCTGGTTGGCGTACAGAGCGTCGGCCATCTCCCAGAACTTATCCCCGTGGCCCTCCTGGCCCTGCGCATCCGCGCACTCAGCGGCCTCCGCCGCCTTCTCCGCCTGGGGGTGAAGTTTTGTCAGCGGGAACTCGCGGAAGACAAATTTCACCTGGCTGCCGTAGGCGCGGCGGATCGCATCGACGGTTGGCTGCTCGGTGCCGCAGATCGGGCACTCGAAGTCGCCAAACTCCACCACCATCACCGGTGACCCCAGGTTGCCGGTCGCGTGGCTGTCGGGGCGCACCAGTCGCGTGTTCAGGACCTCCGCTGAGGTGGGCGGCGCCGCCGGCAACTCACCCGAGCGCGACAGATAAACGAACGCCGGAATCCCTATCGCCAGCCCGACCACGAAAAGGGCAAATTGGGTGCGGGCGGCCGAAAAGCGCCGTGCGATGCCGGTTTCCGCGTTAGATAAAGACTCGGGCCGCAATGCCTCCCAGATGGCGAGCGCCAGCATCAGGGTAATGACGATAGCCGAGGTGACGCACCACTCGCACCAGGCGTGGATCGCGAAGGCTTCGAGCCCGGTCAGGTAGACCGAGCAGAGAAACGCTGCGCTCAGGATCACCAGCACCAGGGAGCGGATGCGGCGTGCCGTCCAGCTTGCCACCAAGGGCTCGGCAAAAAGCAGCAATGCCACTGCGCTGTACATTAGAACGCCGAACATCGGCATGGGGTAACCCATCACATGGGCGTACGGGCTGGCCCGAACCGTGTCGCAGCCAGTGCCGAGGCACACCAGCGGGTGCGACGGTGACGTATACACCCACAGAAGGTAGAGGGAGATGAACAGGCCCACCAGGCTCAGGGCAAACAGGAGCAGTCTCCGCATAGCTATATTCTACCTCTTCTCTCTTTTCAGGCAATTTTGGATTTTGGATTTTGGATTTTGGATTGAAGAACCCGTCGTGGTCGCGCTTCTCTTCAATCCAAAATCCAAAATCCAAAATTACCTGAGAACTACTTCACTTGCCACTCGTCACTCGTCACTTTTTTCCGCCATACCCCCAACAAAATCAACCCAATCAGGATCAGCGCCAGGCACAACCCGGTCCAAAGTCCTTTAGCGCCCCATCCTTCCCGAAAGCAGAGAAAGTAACCCAGCGGAAGGCCGATCAGCCAGTACATGGTGGCGTGACACAGCAGGGGTGTCCGTGTGTCGCCGGCGCCCCGCAAGGCTCCGGTGGCCACTACTTGGATGCCGTCGAAGAGTTGAAAGAAGGCTGCCACCACCAGCAGGGAAGCGGCGGCACGGATGATGGCTGGGTCGGGCGTGAACACCCGCGCGATCGCCCGCGGAGCCAGCAGCAAAGTCACCGCCGACGCGGCCATAAACCCGCCGCCGAGGACCATCGCCGTCCAGCCGGAGTGTCCGGCCGCGACGGGGTCGCGACGCCCCAGGGCCTGGCCCACGCGGACGGCGGCGGCGGAACCTACGCCGAGCGGCACCATATAGGTGAGGCTGACCGTCTGGATAGCGATCTGATGGGCGGCCAGTGAGATCGAATCCAGCCGTCCGATGAGAGCGGTAGCCACCGCGAAGACCGCGATTTCCACCATGATCTGGGTAGCAGCGGGGAGGCCCAGCCCTAACACACGCCGAATGCGATCTAGGTCTGGCATGAGGCGGGCAGGAAGCGGGGTTCGGGATTCGGGGTTCGGGGTTCGCAGAAGAGCCGGGAATCGGTGCTCCGGCGGCGGGGTTCGCGGACAAGACAGAAGACGGGAGCCCACAATCGAGAATCGCGGTCTGCGAGTCCCGAGTCCCGAGTCCCCAGTCCCGTCTTCTCTGCGAATCCCGAACCCCGAATCCCGAACCCCGCTGCTTAGGCCGTTCTTCCGGAGGCGGTCGTGACAGAGAATAACCGCCGCCAGCACTGCGGCCATGTAAAACCGTGACATCGTGGTGGACCACGCGGTGCCCACCGCGCCCATAGCAGGCGCGCCCCAGTGTCCGTAGACCAGCACCCAGTCGCCCAGGGCGTTCAGCAGGTTGGCGCTCACCAGCACGAAGGTGACGGGTCTTGCCAGATTCATAGCCTGGAGATAGCTGCGAAAGGCAAAAAAGGCGAGTAGCAGCGGCGTGCTCCAGGTGAGGACGTGGAGGTAAGGCACCGCTTGGTTCAAGACAGCAGGGTTGATTCCGAATCCGCCCAGCAGCGGAGTGAACAGCCAAAGGAAGCCCATGAGAGCGGCTGAAAGCGGCAGGCCCAAGTAAAGGCCGGAGAGAAGCGAATGATGGCAGTCCTCGATGTCGCCGGCCCCGAATGCCTGCGAAATCAGGGTGTCGAGCGCGAACATCACCCCGCCCCCTGAGCTTCCGACGGCCGTGAAGATTACGCCGCCCAGGCTTACGGCGCCGATGGCCTCGGCGCTGACGCGGCCCACCATTATTGTGTCGACGATGGCCATTGTCATCCAGCCCAGATTGGCCAGGACAATGGGGACCGCCAGACGCGTCATGGGCCGGATCTCGCGCCGAAAGCTCGAAACTCGAAGCTCGAAATTGGAAACTCGCGTCATGGGCGTTACCGATGTTCGCACAGGGGGAAGGCAGTAGGGAACAGGGAATAGGGAGTAGGGAGTAGGGAATAGGGAGTAGGGAATGGTCCCTGCGTTCTCTATTCCCTGTCCCCTATTCCCTGTTCCCTACTCCTGGGTTCGTTTTTGGTTCGTTTTAGGAGGGGATCTCACATCTAAAAGACTTACTAGTATATCGTTTCATTAAACTGTAGCCGTATTACTGGTGGTTAGTGCCTCAAACTTCTTCCAACGGTGAACCACCGGTTCGGCGTTGATTTCGGCGAT
>JGI26339J46600_10000074_pt1 | contig 32127 bp, 21 predicted proteins | sample BogFormECP12_OM1_FD_46600 | JGI IMG/M metagenome (IMG submission 46600) | reverse complement strand
ACGGGGAGTTCCTCGAAGCGATACGCCTTCGAGATCAAGCTCGGACCTTCGGCTGCATGGCCCGTCGCAGCCACCAAAGCCGGCACTAACAAACATGCATCGCGGCGCGATATTTCCATGGAGCCTCCCGATGAGAAGCAGTGCGGCCGCTGTGGAATGCCCTCCAACAGAAAGGCAACAGGAGTTAGGGACTAGCCTTAGCCCCTAGCCCTTACTTGAGTCAGCAATCGAAACAACAAGTGCGACGGCGTCGGCGCGAACGGCCTCACCGTGCCCGACTGCGTCCATGCCTTCGCCAGTCTTAGCCTTAACGCTCACCTGGTCGGGTCGAATTCCCAAGGCTGCCGCGAGCTTTTCTTGCATCTGCGGAATGTAAGGCGCGAGCTTGGGTCGCTCGATTCCTACCGTGGAATCGATATTGACGATGGCATAGCCGGCGGCGGCGAGAAGCTTCGCCACCTCGCGCAGGAACCGGAGGCTCGAGGCATCCCGCCACTTCGGCGACCGGTTGGGAAAGTGCCGGCCGATGTCGCCCATCCCGGCGGCGCCGAGCAGAGCGTCACAGATAGCATGCGCCAGCGCGTCGCCATCCGAATGCCCCTCGGGGCCTTTTTCGAACCGAATGTCGACGCCGCCTAAGATCAGCTTCCGGCCAGCGACGAGGCGATGTACGTCGTTGCCGGAACCGATTCGGTATGCGCCCTGCGTTGGTTTCATGCGGGCAAGTGACCAGTCGCCTTTTCTGCTCGCTCCTGCGCGATGTAGAGCCTCGCCAGCGGAAGGTCCGTGGGCTTGGTGATTTTGATGTTGCGGTCGGAGCCCATCAACACCGTCACTTGGTGTCCCAGCCTCTCTACCAGGCTCGACTCATCGGTTCCATTGAAGCCATCCTCGACGGCGCGGTTGATAGCTTCGCGGAGCAGGTCCGCGCGAAACGCCTGCGGGGTCTGCGCCAGAACGATGCGCTCGCGCGGCAGCGTGCCCAGAATGGTGCGCTGCTGCACCTGCTTAACGGTATCCACGCTGGGGACGCCCAGAATCACCGCGCCCTGGCTGCGGGCCGCTTCCACCACCCGGCGGATGATATCTACGTCCACGAAAGGCCGCACGGCGTCGTGGACCACCACCACTTCCGTGGCCGGCGGCGCCTGAGCCAAAGCACGCGCCACCGTTTCCTGTCGCGTCGCGCCGCCCGTCACCAGGCGCACCGTCTTGCCGAACCCCTCGCGGTCGATATCGCTTTGAGCGCGCTCCCGGTCCTCGTCGCGGAGCGCCAGCAGAACCTCGTCGATCACGTCGCACGCCGCAAACTTGCGCAACGTGTAGATAAAGATCGGCACGCCCTCCAGGGAGAGAAACTGCTTGGGGGTGTCGGTCCCCATCCGGACACCCAGGCCGGCGGCGGGAATGATGGCAAGCACACTCATTTTATTGGTTCATTGATCCATTGGTTCATTGCGCCATGGAAGGAACTGAGTCATTGAGCACTTGGTCGTTGAACGCACCCAGGTGACTTGGGGAGCGCTCTTTCCAATGGCCCAATGACTCAATGGCTCAATGACTCAATTCTTCTACACCTTGCCGACCGGCTCTGCTGCGTCGACACGCGACCGGTCGTCGAACTTGCCAAAGATCATCCTGCCGGCCGTAGTTTGCAGGACGCTGGTGACGGCGATGTCTATGGTCTTGGAGATCATCTTGCGAGCGTTATCCACCACCACCATGGTACCGTCGTCAAGGTAAGCCACGCCCTGGTTGTATTCCTTGCCTTCCTTGAGGATAAACACGCGCATGGCCTCGCCCGGAAGCACAGCGGGCTTCAAGGCGTTAGCCAGCTCGTTTACATTGAGCACCGGGACGCCCTGGAGTTGCGCCACCTTGTTCAGGTTGAAGTCGTTGGTGACGATCTTGCCCTCGTACACCTTGGCCAGCTCGATCAGCTTCAGATCGACGGCGCGCACCTGAGGGAAGTCGTCCTCCACGATCTGCACTTTAGGGCCCGTCATCTTCTGTATGCGCTGCAGGATGTCGAGCCCCCGGCGCCCGCGGTTGCGCTTGAGTGAGTCCGACGAATCGGCAATGAGCTGCAGCTCGCGCAGGACGAACTGGGGGATCACCAGTACTCCCTCTACGAAGCCGGTTTCGCAGACATCGGCGATGCGACCGTCGATGATGACGCTGGTATCCAGGATCTTATACGGGTTTTTCTGCTGCCGTTCGCCCGTGAACAGACCGCCCAGCGCCGCCAGGTTTAACATCTCGCCCTTATTGGCCCCCAGGGTCAAACCGACGTAGGCCATGAAGATGAGCAAGCTCACATGGAAAAAGGACAGTGAGGCGCGGTCGATAGACGTGAAGTTGAGCAGGTGGCTGATCATCAGTGCGCCCAGAATACCGAGAATCGAACCGACGGCGGCGCCAATCAGCCGCTTGAGGCTCGTCTTCTCCAGGCGCAGTTCGAACATAACGAAGAGAATGCCCACGGCCGTCCCCAACAGCGCGGAGTATAAATGCGAAAGCTGGAAAGGCCGGAGGTGGTAGGAAGCGGTCGCAAGAATAACAACGACGAGCAGTCTTACGATGATGAATTCCCACGACATTGACGATCGACCTTCTTTCCGGGGTGTGGCTACCTCGCATGAACCCCCCTCGGGGCTGACTGAGCCTCCGTTGGGCTGAGTATAACACCGAAGAAGTCGAGAGTCGAAAGTTGAAAGTCGAAAGTAAAGAACCCCTCTTCTCTCGACTTCCCTTCACCACTTGAGGTTTCGGGGTTCGGTACTTTCGACTTTCAACTCTCCACTTTCGACTTCTTCTGACCCCAACGTGGCGGTCGCTTCTCAAGAAAGGCGTTGATCCCTTCGGCGGCATCCGCCGTCGACATCAGCCCGTCCAGGTACAACCTTTCGAGATGGGGGAGGTCTTCAACGAGTGCGCGCTGAATGGCGAGTCGAGCTGCACGACAGGCGTAACTGAGCGAGGAAGATGAGCGCGGAAGAAAGTCGGCATGCAGCCAGTGGTCGAGGGCGTCCTCCAGGCCTGCCTTCACCACTCGCGCCACCAGTCCTTGCCGGGCCGCGTCCAAGCCGCTGATCGATTCGCCGGTGAGAAGGAGGTGCGACGCAATGGCCTGAGTTGTCCGCACGGGTAGCAGGGCTGAAGCCGCCGGAGCGAAGACCCCAAGTTTGATCTCCGGGCACCCGAACTGCGCTGTTTCTTCGGCAACGACCAGATCACAGGCCAGCACCAGTTCGAATCCGCCGCCCAGGCATCGTCCTCGGACCGCCGCGATCACCGGCGCCGGTGTCTCGGTAACGCGTCTCAGCAACCCGTGCAAGGCCGCCAGTGCGTCGGGAATGTGCTCGCAACGGTGCTCTTCGATGCTGGAGCCGAAACTGAAGTTCGGCCCTTCGGCGCCAAGGACCACAGCATTCAGTTCGCGCCCGGCGCAAAGTGCGAAGGCGGCGTCGAGTTCCGCCATCATTGGGCGATCGAGGATGTTCGCCTTCGGTACCGCCAGGGCGACGCGCGCGACGCGGTCTCGATGGGCAGCCTCGACTGAACTCTTCAACCATCGACATTTGACCTTAGCTCTTTTCCAGTCTCCTGATCGTATGGTCATCTCCGGCCTACTGATTCTAAGAGACTTCTCCGCCTTGCTGGGTTTGAGGCGCCTCCGACCTTTGCAGGCTAATTCTGCCAGTCGCAGGGGGGGCACCGACAGGCCTGAAAGTCCCTGCAACCAATGGAAACCAATGGCGATACCTGCTACGGGTTCGTTGGCGGTTTCTCCAATCTTCCATCCGCCGCCGCACTTCCTAGAGCAGAGCCCTGTACCCTATACGTTGTCCCCTGTATCGACCCTAGGACTGGATTGCCTGTTTCTAGCCTACTCTATCGGCGGGAAAAGTCAAGCAAAAAGTTGGGGCCGCCCTACCCCGATTGTCAGCAGTGACTATTACGCACATCAGCAAAGGCGATTACCTTCTGCCACGTGTTAACCAACCGGCCCCTCGCGGCGTAATAGTGGTGTAAAGCGGAATGCCTGCTGTTCAGGGCAACGCATCAACTCTCAAGCGAGAGGGGAAACACCATGAAAAAGAGACCTTCGACGCTGTGGTTCACGACGGCGCTTCTGGCAGCGCTGATGTCGGCGTTGGCCGCAACGCTCGGCGCCCGCCAGTCTTCGCCGGCTCCGGCGGCCACGCCCGCGTCATCCAAGCAGTCCAGGGCCACCAGGAGTGCGCAGGCGCAGGAACCGGCCCGGCCGCCGCTCGCCAGTAACCCGCAAGATCCGGAAACAATGGAGATCACCAAGCGCGACCTCAATAATCTCTTGCGCCGCTATCCTCAAGCCAACGCCACCCTTCGCCTCGACCAGTCGCTCGTCGCCGACCAGGAATACCTGGACCATTACCCTGACCTCCGAGATTTCCTCAAGGCGCATCCCGAGGTGGTGGCTAACCCAAGTGCCTTTATCGAGAGCAGCTTTAGAGTCGATTCGCAACAAGGAGGTGACCCCGTGTTTCTCCGATTTATGAATGATCTTTGGCCGTTTTTGGTTTTTCTGGTAGTGACGGCCGCGCTGCTCTGGATCCTCAAGGTGATTCTGGAAAACCGCCGCTGGGGCAAAATGGCGAAAGTCCAATCGGAGGCCCACGCCAAGCTGCTGGAGAAATTCGCCACTAACCAGGAGTTGCTGGCCTATATGCAGACGGAAGCGGGCAAGCGGTTCCTGGAGTCGGCACCCATCCCTGTTGATCTGGAACAAAGGCCGCGCATGAGCGCGCCGTTTGGGCGTATCCTCTGGTCGGTGCAGTTAGGGTTTATACTGGCGCTGGCAGGATTGGGATTGATCTACGTGCGCGGTTACGCGCCCGATGTCGCCGAGGAGTTGCTGGTGTTCGGCACTCTGGCCCTGACGCTGGGATTGGGTTTTGTTCTTTCGGCGCTCGTCTCCTTTGGGCTCTCCAAGCACCTGGGGCTGCTGACCAACGCGCCCGTGAAATCATTGAGTGATTGAGCCATTGGAGAATTGAGTTATTGGGTGATTGCAACATTGAAGTATATTGGGCCATGAGTTGTTGAGCCATTGAAAACAAGAAAGAACAACCTACTTCTTCAATGGCGCAATGACCGATGGCTCAATGACTCAATTCAAGGAAAATCATGCGGGAAATCGCCATCACCGAAATCGGGCAGGCGCAGGCGGGCGCGGCGGAGTCCGAAGAGACCTTTCACATGGACGAGGAGAGCTTCCGGGGGTTCTACGAGCGCACGGCCCGTTCCCTGTGGGCTTACCTTTCCCGCGCCTCCGGCGACCCGTCCCTGGCCGACGATCTGCTTCAGGACACCTACTATCGCTTCCTGCGCGCCGCCTTGCCGGAAACCACTGAGGCCCATCGCAAGAACTATCTTTTTCGCATCGCTACCAATCTGCTTCGCGACCACTGGCGGCGGCACAAACCCACGGAGCCCCTCACGTCGCCGGAATCGGGGTCTGAACCCGGCTCGGAATCGGAGCAAGGAAGGGACTTCGAGGCGGCCGACCGCGCCGCCGATCAAATCCAGCAACAGTCGGACTTGGGTCGCGCGCTCAATTACCTCAAGCCGCGCGAGCGCGAGATGTTGTGGATGGCTTACGTCGAGGGCTTCAGCCACAAGGAGATCGCCGACACGGTGGGTTTGAAAGCGGGCAGTATCCGCCTGCTGCTGTTCCGCGCGCGGCACAAGCTGGCGGGGTTGTTGAAGAGGAGTAAGGAAACGGAAGCCAGAAGCCAGAAGCCAGAAGTCAGAAGTTAGAATGAAGAGCGGAATAGGGGATATTCTGGCTCCTGACTTCTGTCTCCTGTCTCCTTTTGTCGGGAAGGTGGAGTCATGAACGTACCCTACTGCGAGCGCGAAACCGAACTGGTGGAGGCGATGACGTCGGGACGCTGGCCTGACGCCTGCGGCGACGACTTGCGTCGCCACGTGGCGGCCTGCGCGGTGTGCGCGGACGCAGTCCTGGTGGCGCGAGCCCTCGAACTGGAGAGCGCGCAGGCCAAAGCTGAAATGGCGCTGCCAACGGCCGGCTTGGTCTGGTGGAAAGCTCAGATGCGCGCCCGGCGCGAGGCGGCCGATCAGGCTGCCCAACCCATTGCCATCGTCGAAGGCCTGGCTTGGGTCAGCGGGGTGCTGTGCCTTGTGGGCACGGCGATCTGGCAACGGAGGTGGATTGAGGAATGGCTGGGCTGGTTTGCCCAAATCACGCAGTTCAGCCATTTCGCGTGGAGCAGCCTTTGGTCCCAGGGGCTCCGAACGGGACCGTGGAGCCTCACCTTGATGATGGTTTTGGGCGCCGGCCTTCTGGTGAGTGCGCTGGTTTATGCGGTGCTCGCGGATCGATAGAGCAGTGGCGAGTGACTCTGATTTCTTGAACTCTCTCACCCCCTCTTTCATCAGCATCGTTACAGACCGCCGGTCGACCACTACTCGGCGCGCAACGCCATCAGCGGGTCGGTATTAGCCGCCCGGCGCGCAGGGACGAAGCCCGCCACCACACCCACCGCCACCAGCAGCGCGCCGGCGGCAACATAGGTGATGGGATCGGTGGTGGTAACGCCGTAGAGCAAGCTGGTCATCATGCGAACCAGCAGCAGCGAGGCGCCGGCCCCCAACGCCAGTCCGGTGAGCACGAGGCGAAGGCTCTGGCCCAGCACCAGTCCGATGATATTGAGCCGGGAAGCTCCCAGCGCCATTCGCACTCCCATTTCATACGTCCGCTGGGTAGTAGAGTAGGAAATCACTCCGTAGGTGCCAATGGCCGCGAGCAGCAGCGCACAGGCGGCAAAGCTGATGAAGAGCCACATCAGGGACCGGGGCTGGGACGTGGAGTCCTTCATCACGTCCTCCAGGGTGCGCACCTCACCCACTGGGATATTGGGATTCAGATCGCGCACCAGGCCGCGAATTTGGTTGGCCACCTGGGCCACCTGGGCCGGGTCCGATCCCGTCCGCACCATTAAGTTCATGGTGGCCGGCAGTTGCTCCGTCAGGTCCACCGCCTGAGGATAGGGCAGGTACAAGGTCCCCTGTAGCCAGTCGGGAAGGTCGCTTGCCAGGCTGTAGAGTCTCACGTCGCCCACCACGCCCACCACCGTTCGCCACTGCTGGTCCCAAACCGCCCGGATCTTTTTGCCGATGGGATTCTCGCCGGACCAGTAGCGGCGGGCCGTGGATGCACTCACTATCACCACGGAAGCGGACTTCTCGCCGTCGACTTCAGTGAACGCCCGTCCGGCGAGGATGGGAATGTGCAAGATCCGGAAGGCGCCCGGGGTGACGGCTTCCGCCCAGAGGAGGGGCGCGATGTTTTGCGCCGCATCCCGGGAATGCCCTTCCACCTCCACCGGGAGGGACGGCGCTACGCCGCTCAAGGGGATGGCATTGGCGGCAGCCACGTCCGAGACTCCGTTGATTCCCCGCGCGCGCATCAGCAGTTGATTGTAGAGGGCGACGCAGGCGGCACGCTCCCGGCAGAGGGAGAGGTCCGGCGACACCTGGACCGCGACGAGTTGGGTGGGGCTGAAGCCAGGGTCCACTTGTGTCATGCGCCAGAGGCTTCGGGTGAGGAGTCCGGCGGCAACCGCCAGCACCACGGCCAAGGCCACCTCGGCGGTGATAATCGAGCCACGCAAGCGGGCTCCCGCCGTGCCGGTGGCGCGCTGTCCGCCCGACTTGATGGTCTCAAGGAGATTCAGCCTTGAGGTGCTCCAAGCTGGAGCCAGGCCGGCGGCGACGCCGGTGAGAAGGGTCAACACGGCCATAAACGCCAGCACGCGCCAGTCGATGCCCACCTGGGCCAGGCGGGGAGTGCCGGCGGGGAGGGAGGCTTTCAATACAGCCAACGCTCCCCACGCCAGCCACAGACCCAGGAGGCCGCCGATCAAAGCCAGCGCCACGCTTTAGGTGAGAGGTTGGCGCAGCAGCCGGCCACGCGCCGCACCCAGCGCCGACCGCAGACCAATCTCCTTGCGGCGGGCGGTGGCGCGGGAAAGCAAAAGACTGGCCACGTTGGCGCAGGCAATCAGCAGGATCATTCCCACCGCCGCCGCCAGCACCAGTAACTTGGTGCGGACATCGCTTACCAGATCCTCCTGCAACGGGCGCACGGTGGCATCCTAATTCCAGTAGCGGCCCATGGGAAACGAAAACAAGGTGATGATGTGCGAGACGAGCGGGTGCAACTCATTGCGGGCTTGTGCCAGGGTCGCGCCTGGACGCAACCTTGCCACTACCGGCATGAAGCCCTTGCCCCAATAGTCCTCCGCGTCGTTGGGGTCAAGGTGAAGGGGAATCCAGAGTTGCACTTCGGAGGAAGGAAAGAGAAAGCCGGGCGGCATCACCCCCACGATCTGCCTGCCCACGCCCTCCACGCTGATAATGCGTCCCAGGACGCCCGGGGCACCGGCGAACCGCTGCCGCCACAGAGCGTCGCTGATGATGGCCACGCGGTCCTCGCCCGGACGGTCCTGGCCGGCGGAGAACGTGTTCCCTATCTCCGCTTCCACTCCCAGCAAGGAGAAAAAGTTCGCCGAGACGGTGCTCCCACGCATTCGCTGCGCCTCGCCCGCAATTACCACATTGAGTTCGGCGGGCCCTCCGACGCCGGCGACCTCCATGGTCCGACTCTCCTGCTGCAACGCGACGCCTGCACTTTTGGGGTAATAACCCGTCACGTGCACCAATCGGTCCGGATGCGCGTAAGGGAGGGGCTGCAAGAGGACGCCGTTCACAATGCTGAACATCGCGGCGTTGCCACCGATTCCCAGAGCGAGAGAAAGCGCCGCCACGGCGGTGAATCCTGCATTCTTCCGCAAGGTGCGAAAACCGTAGCGCAAGTCCTGCCAGAATTGCTCCAGCCACATCCACCCCCACGCTTCGCGGACCTCTTCCTTCACCAGGGCCGTGCTGCCGAAAGCGCGCCGGGCGGCATGGCGGGCTTCGCCGGCAGGGACACCGGTCTGCTGCTGTTCCTCGGTTTCGAGATCAAGGTCGGTGCCGACCTCTCTCTCCAGGTCCTCTTCCCGGGCCTGCCGTCTCTCGCGCCATCGGCTCCAAATGCTCATTTGTGCGTCCTCCGTCAAGAAATCGGGAGTAGGGAGCAGGGAGTAGGGAGTAGGGAAAGAAGGAATAAGGCAAAGGCCTGATCTTTCCCTACTCCCTACTCCCCACTCCCTACTCCCTATTAAGCGGGCCGCATCACCCGCGCGATAGCGCCCACCAGTTGATTCCACTTCGACGCTTCCGCGGCCAACTGTTTCCTCCCCGCCGGGGTCAAGCGGTAGTACTTGAATTGCCGGTTCCGATCCTTGGCCATCTCCCACTTCGCCGCCACCAAGCCCTTCCGCTCCAGGCGATGCAAGGCCGGATAAAGCGACCCGTGCTCGATGCGTAGTACTTCGTCTGTCGTGCTCTGGATGTGCCTGGCGATCTGGTGGCCATGGGCGGGGCCGAATACGAGCGTGCGCAGGATGAGCATATCCAGCGTGCCTTGCAACAACTCCGTACGGCCGGAAGTGTCTTTGCTCATGATGGTAGACATTCTACCATAAGAAGCTCAAGCAGGGTAGACGTCCTTCCCTCGAAATCGTTAGCACACGGCGTGGGGTCTACCTGCGATCTGCGAACGGCAGTCGAAAATCGGCAATGAGGAGTGGGTCCGGAAACTCTGCGGCTTGGGGCTTGGGGCGATTGAGCGAATGATTCCGGCAGACGTCGAGCTACAGTCGATGGGCTGCGTGGCGTTGTTCTGTGGCTCCGCTCTCGGGCCGCTCAGAACGAACGGCAAAGTTCGAACAGCACAAACTCTGCGCTGCCCTCCGCAACCATAATCTACCGATAATTTGAGGGAAGAGATCACGCTGCCGCTTTCGCCTGGCCTGCCGCAACCATGGTTCGAGATTGACACTGATGCATTAACGCACTAAAATGATTTTATGCGTACTACAATCGAGCTTCGAGATGATCTGTACCGGGCGCTCAAGGCCCGTGCCGGGCTGAATGGCGTTACACTGGGGCACTTGGTTCAACGATTGATTGAGCAGGGCCTTCGCTCGTCGACGGACGCGACGACCGCAGCGAAGAGGCAAGGTCCCCCTCCGGTGATCGTTCCTCCCCGCGGACTGCTCATTCCCGCCATATCGCGGGCGGAACTGACCCGCATGGAAGAGGAAGAAGAGGAAGCAAAGCATGCGCGACTTGCTTGATGCCAGTGTTTGGCTTCCTTTGAGTGCGCCCGATCATGCGCACTATCTCCGAGCGCGGCGGTACTGGGATGATGAAGCCGCGAGCGAGCTTGCGTTTTGCCGAATAACTGCGCTAGCTCTGCTGCGTCTGCTGACGAACCCCAGGATCCTTGGCGAGGCGGCCCTGAATGGCGGTGCGGCTTGGCGTGCGCTTGAGACCTGGCTCGCGCTGCCGAAAATCACTCTGCTCGGGGAGCCGGCCGGCTTGGACGAATTACTGAGGCAAATGGGCCGGGCAGCTTGACCTGCGCGCTGGAGAGTGGACCGACGCGTATCTTGCCGCCTTCGCGGCGGCGAGTAACTGCCGTCTGGTTGCCTTTGACGGAGACTTTCATCGTTACCCAGGGATCGAGTTCCTGCACTTGCGGCCCTAACTTCACAATCATTCTTCTTTCTTATAATTAGAGGCGGGTCGAAAGCTAAAAGTCGAAAGCAGAAGCCGGGCGTTCTTGGCTTTCGACTTCTCGACTTTCGACCTTCAACTCTTTTTTCCCCGGACTTTCAACTCTTGTCGGAAGTGTCTCACTTCATGTAGCTTGTGACCAGATTTCAGGGGCGCGAGTTTCGAGATTGTGATGCCTGACCGTACCATTGTGACGTAAGTCACTGCGCGGGCGCTGGCGCGCGGCTTACGCTCGCTCTGAAGTCGAAGGGGTTCCCACATTCCCGATAGTTGGGGCTACGGACGCATCGGATGGAGGCATGGACATGGCTAGGACTAAAGTGACGATCGATGGAAACGAGGCGGCGGCCTCGGTAGCATACAAAATCAATGAAGTGATCGCGATTTACCCGATCACGCCCTCGTCGCCAATGGGCGAGTGGGCGGACCAGTGGGCTTCGGAAGGCAAGCCGAACCTCTGGGGCGCCGTCCCCAAGGTGGTGGAGATGCAGAGCGAAGGCGGAGCTGCCGGCGCGCTCCACGGGGCTTTGCAGACGGGATCGCTGGCCACCACGTTTACCTCCTCTCAAGGCCTGCTGCTGATGATTCCCAACATGTTCAAGATCGCCGGCGAGCTGACCGCGGCGGTGATCCACGTGGCGGCTCGGACGCTGGCCACCCACGCCCTCTCGATCTTTGGCGATCACAGCGATGTCATGGCCACCCGCGCTACCGGCTTCGCCCAAGTCGCCTCGAACTCGGTGCAGGAGGTGATCGACTTTGCGTTGATGGCGCAGGCGGCGTCGCTCGAGGCGCGCGTCCCCTTCCTCCATTTCTTCGATGGCTTTCGCACCTCGCACGAGGTGGCCAAGGTGGAGCAACTCGATCCCGAAGTGATTCGTGCCTTGATCGACGAGAACCTGGTCCGGGCCCATCGTGCCCGCGGCCTATCGCCGGACCACCCGGTGCTTCGCGGCACCGCCCAGAACCCCGACGTCTATTTCCAGGCGCGGGAGGCCGTAAACCCGTACTACCTGGCGTGCCCGACCATCGTCGAGAACGTGATGGACAAATTCGCCGACCTCACGGGGCGCCGCTACCATCTCTTTAATTACGTCGGAGCGCCAGACGCCGAGCGTGTGGTGGTGCTGATGGGCTCGGGCGCGGAGGCGGCCCAGGAAACCGCCGAAGCACTGGTGGCGCGCGAACAGCGGGTGGGCGTGCTGAAGGTCCACCTTTATCGCCCCTTCTCCGTGGAGCACTTCATTCGGGCCCTGCCGCAGACCGTGAAGACCATCGCCGTCCTCGACCGCACCAAGGAACCGGGCGCCGTTGGCGAGCCGCTCTACGTCGATGTAATCGCGGCACTTACCGAGGCAATGGGAGCCGGCAAGGTTCCATTCCGCACCATGCCGCGCGTGATCGGAGGACGATACGGACTCTCCTCCAAGGAATTTACTCCGGCCATGATCAAGGCGGTTTTCGACGAGATGCTGAAGCCAAACCCCAAGAACCATTTCACGGTCGGCATCCACGACGACGTCACCCACACCAGCCTCGATTACGACGAGGGCTTCTCCACTGAGGACGCCCAAACGGTGCGCGCCATCTTCTACGGGCTGGGGGCCGACGGCACGGTGGGCGCCAACAAGAATTCGGTCAAGATCATCGGTGAGGACACGGAAAACTACGCGCAGGGTTATTTTGTCTACGACTCGAAGAAGTCCGGAGCGGTCACCATCTCCCATTTGCGCTTCGGCCCACGGCCCATCCACTCGACCTACCTCATCAGCCGCGCCAGCTTTGTGGCCTGCCACCAGTTCAACTTCCTGGAGCGCTTCGACATGCTGAAGGCGGCGGAGCCGGGCGCCACCTTCCTGCTCAACAGCCCCTACGGGCCGGAAGAGGTGTGGGAACACCTGCCGCGCGCCATGCAGGACCACATCGTGCGCAAGAAGATCCGTTTCTTTGTCATCGACGCCGTCCAAGTAGCACGCGATGCAGCGATGGGCGGCCGTATCAACACCGTCATGCAGACCTGCTTCTTCGCCATCAGCGGCGTGCTGCCGCGCGACGAGGCCATCGCGGCCATCAAGCATTCCATCGAAAAAACGTACGGCAAGCGTGGCGAGGCCGTGGTCCAGAAGAACTTTGCGGCGGTCGATGCGGCGCTCGGCCACCTGCACGAGGTCAAGGTTCCGGCGCGGGCCACCAGCACGTTCGACATCGCCCCGCCGGTGTCGGCGGCGGCCCCCGCGTTCGTGCAGAGCGTCACGGCGCGGATCATCGCCGGCGAAGGCGACTCGCTGCCGGTCAGCGCCCTGCCCCCCGACGGCACCTTCCCCACCGCTACCGCGCAGTGGGAGAAGCGCAACATCGCACTGGAGATCCCAGTGTGGGACGAGGACTTGTGCATCCAGTGCGGCAAATGCGTGATGGTTTGTCCGCACTCGGTGATCCGCGCCAAAATCTACGAGTCGGCCGCGCTCGCCGGCGCCCCATCCACCTTCAAGTCCACCGCGGCGCGCTGGAAGGACTTCAAGGAGATGCGCTATACGCTCCAGGTGGCGCCCGAAGATTGCACGGGTTGCACCCTTTGCGTGGAAGTCTGCCCCGCCAAGAGCAAGAGCGAGGTGAAGCACAAGGCCATCAATATGGCGCCTCAGCCACCGCTGCGTCAGCCGGAGCGCGAGAACTGGGAGTTCTTCCTGCGCCTATCGGAACCGGACCGCGAGAAGCTGAGCCTTGGCTTGGTGAAGGATGCCCAGTTGCTTCAGCCGCTGTTCGAGTTCTCCGGCGCCTGCGCGGGTTGCGGCGAGACGCCCTACCTCTCGCTGCTGACACGGCTCTTTGGCGACCGCACCGTAATTGCCAACACGACGGGCTGTTCATCGATCTATGGCGGCAACCTGCCCACTACCCCTTACACCGTGGACCGCGACGGCCGCGGCCCGGCGTGGTCCAATTCGCTGTTCGAAGATAACGCCGAGTTCGGCATGGGCATGCGTCTGGCGATCGACAAGCAGGCGGACTACGCGCGTCTGCTGCTGGTGCGGGTCTCGGCCTTGGTCGGGAGCGAACTGGTGGAAGCAATCCTCACGGCCGATCAGTCGTCGCCGGAGGGCATCGCGGCGCAGCGCGAGCGCGTACAGACGCTCAAGCAGAAGCTGAGCATCTTCGAGACGCTCGATGCGCGCGACCTGCTGGCCGTGGCGGACGCGCTGGTGAAGAAGAGCGTCTGGATTGTGGGCGGCGATGGCTGGGCTTACGACATCGGCTACGGCGGTCTCGACCACGTCCTCGCCTCCGGCGCCAACGTCAACATCCTGGTGCTCGATACGGAGGTCTATTCGAATACCGGCGGGCAGATGTCCAAGGCGACGCCGCTCGGCGCGGTGGCCAAGTTCGCCGCCGGGGGCAAGAGGCGGCCCAAGAAGGACCTCGGCATGATGGCCATGACCTACGGCAACGTCTACGTGGCGCAGGTGGCCATGGGCGGCAGTGATACCCAGACCCTCAAAGCTTTCTGGGAGGCCGAGTCGTATGACGGGACGTCGCTGATCATCGCTTACAGCCACTGCATCGCTCACGGTTACGATATGATGTACGGCATCGATCAGCAGAAGGCGGCGGTTTTGTCGGGCCACTGGCCCCTTTTCCGATTTCACCCCGGACTCGCCAAGGAAGGGAAAAACCCGCTACAGCTCGATTCCCGGGCGCCGTCGATACCGCTGGAGAAGTACATCTACAACGAAACGCGCTACACGATGCTGGCGCACAGCGATCCGCAAGAAGCAAAGGAACTACTGAAGGAAGCGCAGGAGAACGTCAACGAGCGCTGGCGGCTCTATGAGAACTGGGCGAAGATGGGCGCGCCTGAACTGGTGAAAGGGACGAAGTGAAGGTCATTGAGTCATTGGGTGATCGGGTGACTGAGTGTTGCAAGAAGGGTTCTTGCGAGTTTCGAGTTTCGACTTTCGACTTTCGATGAGGAGTTGAGCCATGATTGACCTGAAGACCACCTACCTCGGTCTGGACCTGAAAAACCCGCTGGTGGCGTCGCCCTCACCGCTGTGTGAGGAGATCAGCAACATCCGCCAAATGGAGGACGCGGGCGCGGCTGCCGTGGTGCTGCACTCGCTCTTTGAGGAGCAGATCACGCTCGAGAGTTCCCAGCTTGACGACAGCCTGGAGGCGGGCGCCGAGAGCTTTGCCGAGTCCCTGAGCTACTTCCCGGACATGACCAGCTACAACCTTGGTCCGGAGGGTTACCTCGAGCACGTCCGCAAGGCCAAAGCGGCGGTGGACATTCCCGTCATCGCTAGCCTCAACGGCGTTTCCACCGAAGGCTGGATCAAGTACGCCAAGAAGATCGAAGAGGCCGGGGCCGATGCACTAGAGCTCAACATCTATTATCTGCCTACCGACCCGGACATGACCGCGGCCGAAGTCGAGCAGGTCTATTACGACTTGGTCGCCGAGGTCAAGACTCGGCTCCGAATTCCGCTGGCGGTCAAGATCGGCCCCTATTTCAGCTCCATGGGCAACGCCGCGCAGCGCCTGGATGAATCGGGCGCCGACGCGCTGGTGCTCTTCAACCGTTTCTACCAGCCCGATTTCGATCTGGAGAACCTCGAAGTGGTGCCTAACCTCATTTTGAGCACTCCGCACGAACTGCTGTTGCGCCTTCACTGGGTGGCCATCATCTATGGGCATATTCGCGCCGATTTGGCGTTGACTGGCGGCGTCTATACCGCCGCAGACGTGCTGAAGTCCATGATGGCGGGGGCGCGTGTGGCCATGATGACCTCGGCCTTGTTGAGGTATGGCATCCCGCACCTGGAGATGGTGCGCCGTGACCTGGTGGAGTGGATGGAGAAGCACGAGTACGAGTCCATCCACCAGATGCAGGGCAGCATGGCGCACAAATCCGTCGCCGATCCTTCCGCGTTCGGCCGCGCCAACTATATGAAGATGCTCAGTTCCTATACGCCGCGAGCCGTCAGCAAAAAGTAGGGAACAGGGAATAGGCAACCGCCGCGTCCTCTTGTCTCCTATTCCCTGTTCCCTTTTCCCTCTTACGACCGTCCGATGTCGCGGTGAATGAGCTTCGTCTTATAGCCCTCACTCGCTAGCGCTGCGCTCACCCGTTCTGCCAACCCCACGGATCGGTGGCGCCCACCTGTGCAACCAAACCCGATAGTGAGATAGCTCTTTCCCTCGCGGAGGTAATGCGGCAGGAGGAAAAGCAAAAGGCTCATGACCCGGCTCACAAATTCTTTGGTCTGAGGGTAGGAATCCATGAAGCGCCGGACTGCCTGGTCCCGCCCTGTCTTATCTTTGAGCCTCGGCGCGTAGTTGGGGTTGGGAAGAAAGCGCACGTCGAAAACAAGGTCCGCGTCCGAAGGTACGCCAAAACGAAACCCGAACGAGAGGACGCTGAGCAGCATGTTTCTGCGCTCCCTGGCGCCACCGAAGCGAAGCTGAATGGTGTCGCGCAACTCGTGAACGTTCATCCGCGTGGTTTCGATGACCACGTCCGCAAGCTGCCGCATGGGCCTTAACAGCTTGCGCTCCTGGCGCAGGACCTCCTGTACCGGGATGTCGCGCCCCAGCGGATGAGGGCGGCGAGTCTCATCGAAACGGCGGACCAGCGCTTTGTCGGAAGCCTCGAGATACACCAGCGAGAGGTTCCGACTACGCACGAGTTCGCGATACAAGGCAGGAAACTGGTTCAGCGCTTTTCCCTCGCGGACATCAACTACCATCGCGGCGCGCTCGATCCGGCTACCCGCCTGGCTCGACAACTCCACAAACTTCGGGATGAGGTCCACCGGGAGATTGTCCACGCAGTAGAACCCCAGGTCCTCAAAGGCCTTCAGGACTGAGCCTTTACCCGACCCGCTCATCCCGGTGATGAGCACGAATTGCCGCAGGGACTTTTTGGGAGTCGGCGTCATAAAAAGGGAACAGGGACGATGCTTTCTGTTCCCTGTTCCCTGTTCCCTATAACCTGTTCCCTTTCCATTCGTCACTCGTTACCGGGCTTCTCACTTTTCACTGTCCGGTTCGATCAGGCCCAGATTCCCGTCGTGGCGGCGGTAGAGCACGTTCACGCGCTCGGTCTCGAAATTACGGAACACCACGACACCGTTGCGGATGCCATCCAGGGCGTCGATGGCCTCCTCCACGGTGAGCGGTTTGATGGCGATGCGTTCCGTCTCGAGAACCCGGTGCTCCTCGTGATCCGTGCCGGTTCGCAACACGTTAAGCAAGATGGCCGAAGTCGGGTCGGGTCGCCGCTTGCGCGTGCGCTTCCTCTCCATCAGGCGCACCGCTTGGCGCTCGATCTTGTCAATGGCCCCATTGATGGCGCTGAGGGCTTCGTTGGTTTGCTCGACGGCCATCAGCGTGTGATCGCGAACTGTGACCCCAACCTCAGCGATCCGGCGGTGCTTTTCGGCCGTCAGAATCAGCTTGACGTCAAATTGGCCGCGCAGGACGCGCGTGAGCTTGCGCAGGCGGTCTTCAGTATACCGCCGCAGGTCCGCGGTGATCTCCGTTTGTCGACCCGTGAAATCGAGACGCATGGGTGACCTCCTCGAATTGTTGGTACACGGGAAATGTGAAGGAAGGTTTCTCTCAAGCCTTTACCCGGCGCTGGTGAGTACTGGGAATTCGCATGTCCTCGCGGTACTTGGCCACCGTTCGACGCGTGACAACGATCCCCTGTTCTCGCAGACGATCGGCAATATGTTCGTCGGTCAAGGGATTGCCGGGGTCCTCCTCCTCGATCATTTTCTTCACCAGGCGCTTCAAGTTGATCAGCGAAGTGGACCCGCCCGAGGGTCCCTGAACCGCCTCGGAGAAAAAGTAACGCAACTCGTAAACACCCTGGGGTGTGTAAGCGTACTTGTTGGCGACAGCGCGGCTCACCGTGGAAGGATGAACGCCGACCTCCTCCGCCACTTCCTTGATCATCATCGGCTTGAGATAATCGATGCCCCGGTCCAAAAAGTCCCGCTGCCGCCGCAGAATGACCTCGCAGACCCGGATGATGGTCTGCTTGCGTTGCTCGATGTTCTTGATGAGCTGGATGGCGGAAATGAAGCGCTCCTTCACATAGTTGCGAACTTCGCGGCTCTCAGAGGCGTTCTGTAACATGCGCCGGTAGCGGTGGCTCAGCCGCAACTGGGGAAGCCCGTCCTCGTTCATCCGTATCTTGTACTCGCTTCCGTCCTTTTCGAAGACCACGTCAGGCTCAATCAGGCGCGCCTGGGTGTTGTTGTAGCGTTGCCCCGGCCGCGGATCCAGCTTCTTGATCAGCTCCACCGCCCGCTCTACCAGGGGCACCGGCCGGTCCAGCGCCCGCGCGATTTCCCGATACTGTTTGTTTTGGAGCTGCTTCAGGTGGTCGGTGACGATCTTGGATGCCAAGTGGTTTTCCGGCGCCAGGGTTTGAAGCTGAATCAGCAGGCATTCGCTGAGATCGCGGGCCGCTACGCCCACCGGGTCGAGGTGCTGGATCATCTTCAACGCTTCCTCAACATCCTCCAGCCGGTGCCCGCCGGTCTGGGAGATTTCCTCCAGGGTAGCGGTGAGATAACCGTCCTCATTGAGGTTGCCAATGATGGAAACGCCCGCCTCGTAGACTTCCCGCGAGGTATTGGAAAGCCGGAGCTGCCATTCCAGGTGGTCTGCCAGCGAGGGACTCTCGCTGAGAAAATTCTCGAAGGAGGGCTTTTCGATCTGCTCCGCTTCCTCCGCGGCGGGTGACTTGAAGCCCGGGTCAAGGTAATCGTTGAAGAACGACCCGAAATCGACCTCGGCGAAAGCGTCCTGGCCGTTTCCCTCGTTGGCGGCCTGGATCTCCCGATCAGCCGGAGGTTCAGGCGTCTTTTCCACCTCCAGTTTCTGATCCTCCTGCTCGATGGTCGGGACTTCCTCCGACAACTCCTCGAGGACAGGGTTCTCTACCATCTCCTGATTGATCATCTCGCGCAACTCGAGCTTGTTGAGCACGAGGACACTGACCATTTGCACGAGACTCGGCGTCAGAATCTGCTTCTGCGCCACCTTGAGGCTCAAACCGAGTCTTGGTTGTGAATTTCCCATAAGAACAGAGAAGAAAGGAGACAGGAGACAGAACACAGGAGTCAGAATGAAAAAGAGCGCCTACTCTTAACTTCCACTTCCTCGCCGTTCTGGCGCCCGACGCCACTTCTGAACCCGAATCCTGAATTCCTTCTTCCTCTTATTCTGACTCCTGACTTCTGGCTCCTGACTCCTCCTCTTGACTCCTGACTCCTTCTTCAGATCATCAGCCGGAAATTATCGCCAAGGTAGATCTTCTTCACCTCCGCGTCGTTACCCAACTCCTCCGGCGTGCCGGCCCTGAAGATCCGCCCGTTGTTGATTATATAGGCCCTATCGGTCACCTGCAAAGTTTCTCGCACATTGTGGTCCGTCAGGAGGATGCCAATTCCCGAACCTTTAAGTTGGAGGATGATCTTCTGGATGTCGATCACGGTGAGCGGGTCAATTCCAGAAAACGGTTCATCGAGAAGAATAAACGATGGCGAAATCACCAGCGAACGAGCGATCTCAACCCGGCGCCGCTCCCCTCCCGAGAGAAGGTACCCGTAACTTCGGCGAACCTGCTGCAAGCCTAGGTCCTCAATCAGTTCCTCCAAGCGCTCGCGCCGTCGGTTGGCGGTGAAAGGCAGGGTTTCGAGCACCGCCAGGATGTTCTCTTCCACCGTCAGCTTGCGGAAAATGGAGGGCTCTTGCGGGAGGTAACTGATGCCGTTGCGCGCACGGAGATACATCGGGAAACTGGTGATGTCAACGCCGTCGAGAAGTACCCGCCCTGAATCCGGGTTGGTGAGTCCCACCACCATATAGAACGTGGTGGTCTTACCGGCGCCGTTCGGTCCCAGCAGTCCAACTACTTCACCCTGACCGATCCTGAGGTTAATATCGTCGACTACTTTACGACCTTTGAAGGATTTGTTGAGGTCGACGGTGGAAAGAATCTGCATGGCCGTTCATTGCGACACGCGATGCTTAGTGAGGGTGGGCGATTGATCACCTCCGTCCACATAGAGGCTATCATCGTGAATGAAGAAAGTCAAACGCTTGCCCGTAGTGAGCCCCCTTTGCTCGTCGTACACGATGGGTGGACCTCCCGTCAGCGTCACTTTACCCGTTGCCGCTAGATATTCGACGTGATCTCCCGTAGCCCGCCGCCCGGGCTCCTCCACGGTGACGTGCTCATCCGCCAGCACGTGATCGACCTCCGAACCCTCGTTCCCGGGCCCACTCTTCCCGCCGGCGGTCTTTGTAAAATAAACGTCCATCTTGTCAGCCTTCAAAGTCGTCTGCTCGGTCCGAAGCTCCACATGACCCCGGTAACTGGCCTTTTGGTCCTCGTCGAAATAGGTCAAACTGTCGGCGCGGATCGCGACCGGCGCTGTCTTCGAGACCACCCGATCCTTGGATGCAACCGAAGCGGCTGGCGACGCTCGGGAGGCGGGTGGCGACGACGACCGAGCTAGACTCGACGTCAGCACTTGGCTCCCCGAGTTGAGCCGGCGCGTAACCCCGTCGTAGTCCAGGGAGGAGGACTCGATGAGATCGTGGTCGTGCCACGCCCTCACGTGACCCTGATAGTGAACCAACTGGCTGCGCCGCTCCACAACGACCTGGTCCGCCAGCACGTTGGTGGCGCTGGCGAGAGCGCTGGCGCTGGCGACCGGGGGGCCGGCGACGCCGGCATTTCCCTTAGTCGGCTGCCCCTTCTCGGTGATCGGTGCCGGGCTTTGGAAATGGGTTGATTGGACCTTGCCCAGCCCTTCGCCAGTCTCGGTATCCAGGTGCCACAAGATCCGATCGGCAGCCATGCGGGTTGCGGCGTCCCAGAGCCGAGGCTGGCCGCTCAACGTCAAAACCTGAGACTCCGCAGAGTACTGTGCCTTGGCCGCAGAACTCTCACGCTCGCCGTTGCTATAGCGGAAATTGCCCGATTGTTCCAAGCTGCGGAGATCGCCGCTGGAAGCGTCAAAGACGGCAGCCAAGCGGTCGGAAAAGCTCTCCTCAATCACCAAGGGCGCCAACGGCGCCGGCGGCCGCGGTGGCGCGCCGGCTGGAGACCGCCCGACGCCGGGCGCGGGGCTGGGCGTGTAGACAATGTGGGTTCCTTTGATCCCATCGAGAGTTCGCAACCGGTTTTGTTCATTGAAGGCCATGAGAAACTGGCCGGCGGTGATCACCTGCTCGCCCCGCTTGGCATCCTCGGAGTTCAGCACGAGTTTGCCGGCCCCGACTGTCTGCGCCTCTCTCAGGCTGCGGCCGTCGGGTCTAAAGCCGAAGAGCATCTCGGACGCCGTCAAGGTCTCCGTCTTCACCGGCGGTCGTGCAGCAGCGGGAGGCGGAAGGCGGTGGGCAGGAGGCAGAAGGCAGAAGGCAGAAGGCAGAAGGCCGCTGCCAACCGCTTCTTGCTGACCGCTCTCTACCCTCTGCTGGCTGCCAACTGTCGGCTGCCAACTGACTTCTGCCGAAAGCTGACTGCTTTCTGCCCTCTGCCGACTGCCAACTGCCGACTGCCGACTGCCGACCGCCTCGTCACTGGCCACAGACCTGAATATGAACCTGACGTTCCCGGAGGCGTCCGCTTTCGCGGGCTCGGGATGATGTCCGGCCGAGAAGATAACGTCGAGTTGCTGTGCCTCAAAATCGCTCGGCTCGCCCGGCCGTCCCTGGGGCAGTGACTCGCCCTCGACGCCGTCCTCTGCAACCAAATGACGAATCTCGGCGGTGGCCGGATTAAAGTCCGCCACCAGGCGGGGCGTTCTGCCGGTGAGCACGCTGGACGTTGAATCGCTCGAGAAATGAACGTCGCCTTCCAGGATAGCCTGCGTCGGGCGATTCTGGCCGTCCAGAAGAACCGTTCCGCCGGCGCCCGCCAACTTCCACCCACTCTGGCTGAGCTCGACGGGGCCATCCAGCGTCAAGTCGTTGGATTCCTTCTTGTAAAGCAAATGGCTGGCAACCAATCGGGTGATCCCGGGTTCAGCCACGGCATTCGTAGCGCCGGGCTTTAGCCCGGCATCTTCAGCAGCACTTTCGGTGGCTGCCGGCCTTAGTCCGGCATGTGCCGCCCCTTCGCTGCGCTCAGGGCGGGCTCTAAAGGGCGTCGCTACAGGTGTAGTCTCCGTGCGGAGGTCCATCGCCACGTCTTTCTTCAGCTCCAGCCAGCCATCGCGGGTGGCATAGGTCATGCCCACCGCCGAGCCAGACGCCGGACCAATGCGAAACCGTACCGGCGCGTCCGTTATCGCCAAAGACTTCTCCTGATCGAAGTGAACTCCCGAGGTCTCAAGGAACACCGGTTGTTGCCCGTGCAGGCTTCTCCCTGGCAAAAGACCTGGCCGGGCGTTCAGTTCAATCTCCACCTTGCCCGGGCTGGTGAAATCGCCGGAATGCGAGCTGTATTCGGCGCGCTGGGTGCGAAGCGTGTCATGACGAGTACCGGTCTTCCCGTAGATTTCCACATACACTTGTTCGAGGACGCTCGCCCCACCCGCGTTGAGGGCTTGCGTACGCGCCGCCTGGATCTTGAAGACCTGCCGGCCTCCGATTGAGCGGGTGAAGGTGAAACCGGAAGCCTGCTGGTCGACATTACTTGGTAACTCTACCGACGCGGGAGGCTTGCTTTCCGGGCGCGCCTTCTTCGCGATGTAGACCGCAACGATTGTCACGATGGTGACAGCCAGCGCACCCAACACCATCAGGGTGATCCAGCGTTTGCGGCGCTGGGCCGCCGGGCCGATGACTGGTCTTCCCGAGTTGACTGTCGCGCCTTCCGTCGAGAGGGCCGCTTTATCCATTGAGGACATCCGTGATTCAGAGCAGTCGAAGAGTCGAAGGTTGAAGGTCGAAAAGCTGAAGAGCCCTACTCTTCAACATTCGACTTCTTCTTACTGCACTCGAAAGTCCTTGAGCACGAGTTGTAGCGACGCCAGCCCCTGGTAGACATTCTCGTCCAGGGTGAATGCCGCCGCAAGCTCGTGCCCCTCCGTCAATCCCGCCAAGGCGGGACCTTGATCCGCTAAGCCCCACCCCAGAGCATCGAACGAGTTCGATCCGACCGCACTGGCAGCGCCGGCCGGTCTGGTTGCACTGGCCGCACTGCCCCCACTATATTGAGCCAGTCTTAGTTTTAGATGCCGTTCTTTGAGGATGCGGGGCGGCGAAACCAGCCGGAGTCCGTCGGCCACGAAGACCGGCGTCGGATTGCCGAAGCCGTAGGGTTCGAGCAGGTTGAGGGCGGCATACAGATCGCGATTGAGATCGGCGAAGCTCACCCGGGCATCGACGCGCTGGGTCGGCTCAAGATCCTCGGGCGAGAGGACGGCACGAGCGTGACTTTCCAGGGCGGCCTCAAGCTCGGGAATGCGGTCGGCGGCCAGAGTGAAGCCGGCGGCCTGAGCGTGCCCGCCGTAACGCTGAAGCAGCCGGTCGGCGCTGGCGAGGGCATCGAGCAGGTGGAACCCCCGAATCGACCTCCCGGACCCCTGGCCGACCCCGTTCTCGACGCCGATCACCACCGCCGGCCGGTTGGTGCGCTCGACCACGCGCTGCGCCACGATTCCGATGACGCCGCGATGCCAACCCTCTCCCGCGAACACCATGAAGTAACGCGAGGCCCTCTCCGGCTCCTGCTCCAGGCGCGCCAGAATCTCTTTAACGATGTGCTCTTCCACTTGCTGACGCTCGGTGTTCAGGCGGTCGAGCCGCTCGGCAATGGCGCAGGCTTTCGCCGCGTCCGGCGTGGTGAAGAGTTCGATCACGTCGCGCGCGTCCTCCATGCGTCCGGCGGCATTGAGGCGCGGCGCGATTCGGAACCCGACGTCGCCCGCCGTCACGGGCCGGTTGCCGAGGCCGGAGACCTCCAGCAGTGCCCGCAGGCCGGGATGGGCCCGCCTGGCGGGGTCCGAAAGGCTTGCGAGCCCCAACCGGGTGATGACGCGGTTCTCACCCACCAGCGGCACTACGTCAGCAATGGTGCCGATGGCGACGATCTTGAGATAGGACTCGAGAAGGCGCGGCGAGGGCCCCGCTCCTGCCTGTTCCCTGTTCCCTGTTCCCTGCTCCCTCAAGAGCGCCTGCGCCAGCTTGAACGCCACTCCCACGCCGGCGAGGTTTTTCTCCGGATACGCGCAGTCGGGACGCTTCGGATTCAGGATGGCGCACGCCGGAGGCAGGCGGCTAGCCCCGCCTGGGCCCGGCAAGTGGTGATCGGTGACGATGCAGTCGACACCCAGGTCGCGGGCGCGGGCGATCACCTCGTGCTCGCGGATGCCCGTATCAACGCTCAGCACCACGCGGTAACCGTCGGCGGCCGCTCGCTCCACCACCGGCACCCGCATGCCGTAGCCGTCGGTCAGCCGGTGGGGAACGTAGGTGTCGACGCTCGCGCCCATCGACCGCAGCACGGTGAGCAGCACCACCACCGACATGGTGCCGTCGACGTCATAGTCGCCGTAGATCAGGATCTTCTCGTGCGCCGCCACGGCTCGCCGCAGCCGCTCCACCGCCTTGCCCATGTCGGCCATGCGGAAGGGATCGTGGAGGTGGTCCAGGCGCGGATGGAGGAAGCGATCGGCAGCCGCGGGATCCTCCAATCCGCGCGCCGCCAGCAAGCCGGCCACCAGCGGCGGAATGGCTAGTTCTCTAGTTAACCGGGCCGCCGCTCCCGCCCGCGCGGGGTCGGCTTGGGGAAGCAGCCAGCGCATGTGTTCATTGTATCGCGAGCGAGGCCCCAGCAGGTCAGAAGAATTGACGATTGACGATTGCAAGACAAGAAATGAATCCGCACATTTCGCAGATTACACAGATAGTGGATAATAAGACGTACGGCGTGCTTTTCCTTCCTATCTTGAGGCTGCAAAGTCAGCCTGATCGGTTGAATCTATTTCTTCTCTTGCCATCGTCGATCGTCGACCTGCAATCGGCAATTACTCTCTCCGTTTTGCGCTTGACTACCAAAAGCCAGCAACCCCCTCTTGTCTAACCACCTTCTGTTTCATAGAGACAGTGGATCATTCACTAGATCCTCCAGGTGTTCAGTCACCGAAAACTGATGACCCAAAACTGCTAATCACTTATTTTCAATCACATGGCGGCTTCACGCTGAATAAGCGTCTTGTTTTCATAGATATACTGGCCTTTTGGGTTCGGTCCTGAAAACCTAAGCCAAGATCTACTTTGTTTTCAATACAAATTGGGTTCGGTCCTTGCATTTTCGATAGATAACCCGACTCTCAGACTGCCATCGGCGGCAAACTCCGACCTTCCCCTGCCCGCCGCCATCCGAGGTCATGCTTATGAGTATCCGCCCCTTTCCAACGCGAATCGGCAACCGAGAGAGTGGGAGGGCCGCCGCATCATAATTCATTGAATCTATGCAAGATCTCTGTTTCCTTCCGGTCTCGCCCGATTCTCTCCCAGCAGCAGTTGGCCCGCACGGACTCCTCCGGCTCGCCCATCAGCTTGCTGGCCGCCCGCTGTTTTCTGCCCTCCTGCGGATTGGGATGGCACTTGGCTGGCGACGCTTCCGAACAACGGATTCCTATTTGCAAACGATCCTGTCACCTCTTGCCTTCGACTTTCGGTGCTCGCCGGTATGTTCGGGCGGCCTATTAGCCTTATTGGAATACCCCATGAGTAATAGACTCCTGCGTGCGAACCGATGTGGCCGAACCATATAGGACGAGCTTACCGCAGGATTATAGGAAAGTCAACTCCCCTTTTTATACGATAGTCTTCCAAGTGAGGTTTCGCCCAACTTGGTGTAAACTGGCCCCCGGGCACCGACGACATCATGACAGAGACTTCGACCTCTCAAACCTACAAGCTGCTCGCGCGGTACTACGACGATTTTTTCACCTTTCACTTGGAATGGTACCGCCAAGCCCGGCGACGGTTGCTGAGTGAGATCCTTCCGCAGGTACGCGCGGCCTGCGACCTCGCTTGCGGCACCGGAACCACGGCACTGGAGTTGGCGCAGCCTGGGATCAAGGTCTTTGGCGTCGATCTCTCGCCTACCATGTGCCGCCTCGCGCGCAGCAAGGTGCGCCGCGCGAGTCGGGAAGGTCGAGATGGCGCCGATGTCACCATCATCCCCGGCGACATGCGGACGTTTCGGCTTCCGGAGCGCGTCGATCTCATCACCTGCGAATTCGACGCCTTGAATCACGTACCGCGCAAGTCCGACTTGGCGCGAGTGGCCGGCGCCGTCGCGCGGGCATTGCGTCCAGGCGGAACCTTCTATTTCGACGTCAACAACCGCCTCGCCTTCCAAACGATCTGGCCTGGGAACGCCTGGTTCGAAAAACCCGGGGTGGTGATGGTGATGCGGGGCGCTTATGACGAGCGTCGCGACAAGGGCCGGACCGATGCCGAGTGGTTCATTCGCGAGAAGGGCGGCTGGCGGCGATTTCACGAGCGCGTCGAGGAAGTAGCCTGGGCGCGGGCAGAGGTCCTTCAGACCTTACGCGCAACGGGCTTCCACCGCATTCGCGCCTACGACGCGAACGCCTTCTTCCACGGCAATCCTCGGTTTCACCCCGGTTGCCGCACGTTCTATGTGGCCCAAAGGCAAGTCGCCTAGTGGCAAGATATCGCCAACTGAGTGCAGCGTTGGGAAGCCCGCAATCGGTGCTACGCCTCACATAAATGATACTGTTCTTAGCAAGTTAAAGTGTCCTTCCCGCTGCGACGCTGCATCATGACGTATGCCACCATCGCCAGCAGCGCCGTGCCCAGCATCAGCCAGGCGGACGGCTCCGGAGTCGGGGCTGTGCCGTTGATGTCCAGCGTTACCGAGCCGTTGCCGTAGTTATAATCCAGCGTGCAGGTGGCGCAGCCGAAGCCATTGAAGGTGTCGCTGGCGAAGACACCGGCAAGGTTTCCCGCTTCCGCTGTCAGGAACGTAAAGGTTTCTCCGGCCGACGGCGTGAAGCCGAAGTCGAAGGTAACGTTGCCATCGAGCGACCCCGCACCGAGCACGTCGAGCACGCTGAGGCTGTTCAGCGCATTGATGTCGATAGTCAGCGTCCCGCTCGGGCCCTGCGTATAGCTTCCGTTGATGACCAGCTTACCGGGGACACCCGGGGCAGACGCCGGCTCCACGCTCCCACCACTGTTGTTCACGTTTCCATTGATCCTGCCCGCGCCCAACAACGAGCCGCCCTGAAGGCTGACGCCGCCTCCCGCGGTCAGCGTGCCGTTCACCGTGGTGCTGCCGCCGGTCTGAGTGTAGGTGCCCGGCTGCTGGACCGCCGGGAGGTTCACGGTTTCGTTCACGCCGATGGATACCGTCCCGGTGTTGGTGAACGACCCCGCGGTGAGCGTGTCGCCGCTGCCGGAGAGAGTCACCGTACCGCCGTTAATAAACGCAACGGCCGTCATCAGGGTGCCGTTGGTGCCGCTCATCGTCACGGATGCGCCCGGATTGTTATTGAAGTTGGTGGCGACGGTGACTTGGTCGGAATCGGCCGTCAGGCTCAGCGAACCGCCGCTGTTGTTGTTGAAGTCGCCCAAGTCAGTCAGGCTGTCGCCGTTGCCGCTGAGCGTGATGGGGCCCGAGTTGTCAAAGTCAGCGGTCAAGGAGTTATTCGACCCTCCCAGATTGATCGTGCCGTTGTTGGTAAACTTTCCCGTCACCGAGATGCTGCCGTTGGTGCCGTTCATCGCCACCAGGGCGTTGGCATCGTTGGTGAAGGTTCCACCCACCGTCAGACTGTCGTGGTCCCCGTTCAGTTGTACTGCGGGAAGCAGGGTGCCCCCGACACCGCCAGCACCGTTAACGAAGTTGTCGGCGACCCTCACGCTGCCATCGGCGGCGCTAATGTTAAGAGTACCGCCGTTGTTAACGAAGTTCCCGGCGACCCTCACGCTGCCATCAGCAGCTCTGATGTTAAGACTGAGACTACCGCCGTTGTTAACGAAATTGCCGGCGACCCTCACGCTGCCATCAGCGGCGCCGATGTTAAGAGCACCGCCGTTGTTGTTGAGATCGCCCGTGTCGATGAGCGTCTGGTTGTTGGCGAGCAGTTCGATGGCGCCCGTGTTCGTCAGGTCGGCGGTCAGCGATTCGCCCACTCCTTCCAGCAAGATGTTGCCGCTGTTGGTCAGCGTGCCGGCGGTGGTGAAGTCGTCGCCGTTTCCGGTCATCTCAATGAGGTTTTCGTTCGAGGAATTACCCGTGACCATCAAGCTCTGCGCAGCACTGGCGCCGTTCGTCTCCGTCACCCCACTGTTGTCGAAGTTCCCGGTCACCGTCAAGCTGGTGGGAGCGCCGCTAAGGTTGGTAAGAACCAATTCGCCCGAGTTGCTGAAGCTGCCAACTCCGGGTGTAAAGGACTCGTTGTAGCTCACGAGTTGAACGAACCCGGCGTTGGTGGTCAGCCCTGCCAGGGCGTCAACACCGCCGCCCGGGGTGACGAGGCCGCCCGGCCTGAGAGTGACGTCCACTCCGCTGTCGATGGTGCTGATGCCGTTCGCCGGTGCCGTGTACTGGAAAAGGCCGGCAACGTCGTAAGTCCCGCCGCCCGACAGCTCCCCGGTATTACTCAGGTTGCTCCACGTATCAATGGTGAAGGTGTTCCCGTTGCCGCCAATCGTAATGGTACCCCCGTTCGTGAGCGATCCCGTCACCGAGATGCTGCCGCTGGTGCCGTTCATCTTCAGCGTGCCGGTGTTCGTCAGGTTTTCGGCCACGGTCACCTTATCGGTAAACCCGCTCAGGAAGAGCAAGCCGCCGTTGTTATTGAGATCGCCCGTGACAGTCAGAGTTTCACTGTTGCCGATGAGGCCGATGCTGCCCGTGTTGTTTAGATCGGGCCGATCGTCCGTGGGCGGCGCCGCGCTCAGAGAGTCTCCGGGACCGCTGAGGGTGATGGAACCGCTGTTGTTGAATACACCTGAACCTGAAATCGTGACCTGATTGTTGCCCGTGTCGCTGACGCCATCCCCGGTATTGATAGCGCCCGAATTGGTGAGAACGCCGGTCACTGCCAAAGTCGAGGACTGCTGCACATTGATGGTACCCGAGTTCTGCAAACAGCCGACACCACACGGCGACGTGCCGGGCGTCACGCTCGTGGTCTGTCCGTTCTCCAGGGTGAGCGTGCCTTCCACGCTTCCGAGGTTGGCCAGGGCGCTCGTCGAGCCGCCGACGGTAAACGAACCGGCCACGTCCAGGCCCGCGTTGACGGGAATGTCGGTGATGCCATTAGGTTGACTCACCAGGTTCAGCGTCGCTCCCGATCCGATCGTTAGGTTTCCGGCCACGAGTGACAGGCTGTTGATCGTGATGCTCGTCGTACTCGACGTGTTATCGAGCGTCAGCGTATTCCCGGGGGAGTTTACGGCGGCGCTGAAAGTTGTCAGGCTATTGTTATTCGGCGTGCAGGGTGAGTACGAGGGGTTGCAACTCCACTCCGCAGGGTTGGTCCAATTCCCGGAACCCGTGGACCAAGTCGCGGCGACCGACGTCGGGATTACCCCGGCGCTCAGAACTACGTCGTTCGAATTGTAACTCAGCGTCCAGTTGTAACCGTCCGCCGAGAAGTTCATGCCATTGCTGAATGTGCCGGTGAGCCCACCCGTGGTGAAGTTCAGGATGTCGAAGGAATCTCCGTTGGGGTTGAAGCTCAAGGGGCCGATGGCCAGCGCCCCGGCGAGCGAAGCCGGGCCGGTGATATTGAGCACCCCAAAGGTCGATGCACTGCCAATGATTTCAGTCAAGGTCCCGTTCGCAAGCTGCTGGTAACCACTGGTGGCGGTGAAGGAGCCCGTCCCGACCCCCAGCAGAGCGCCCGCAGCCACGTTCACGGTGCCACCGTTGGCGAGGCTGCCGATCTTGGTTACATCGCCCGAGTTGTTGAGCGTGAGGTTGGCGAGCGCTTCATTGGTGAAGGTGCCGCCAATCGATATCGTACTGGCCGGCGAACCCAGGTGGGTGCTCACTGTCCCCGTGTTGTCAAAGTTCCCGCCCGCGCTGGGCGATGACAAGGTCCCGCCGTAGAGAGTGACGTTGCCGGAGTTGGTGTCCGTTGATCCGGTGATGTTCAGCGTCGCGGAGGTAACTTGGAGATACCCGTTGTTGGCGAGAGAGCCGACGTTGGCTATGTCCCCGGTGTTGCTGTAGCCCACATAGGTCTGACCGTTGTTGGTGAACGCCCCGCTCACATTCAGCGTGTTGCCCGCGCCGCCGCTCACGCCAGTATAGAGGTACACCGAGTTGGTGAGGTTGCCGGTCACATTCAGCGTCGAGCCGTAGTTCACCCGCATGTCTCCGGTGTTGGCCACCGTCAGCGTACCGCCGTTCGGCGCGTCATTCGTGATCTGGCCATTGCCGATCTCCAGGTACCCTTCCACGCTGGTGAGGTTACCCAACCCGCTCTGCGCGCCGAGATTCAGTGTGCCGTAGAGGAGCAACGTTGAGCCCGCCACCACGTCCGTAACACCCTGCCCGCCGCCGGTGATGTTCAGCGTCGCGCCGGAGCCGATCTGCAGGTAGCCATCGTTCGTCAAAGCGCCCACGTTGGCGATGTCCCCCGTCGAGGCGCTATAACCGATATACGCTTGCGCGTTTGCGTTGTTGGTGAAGGTCCCGGTCACATTTAGCGTGTTGCCGCTGGTCCCCACGCCCGTATAGAACAGCCCCGAGTTGGTGAGGTTGCCGGTGGCATTCAGCGTCGAGCCGTAGTTCACCCGCATGTCTCCGGTGTTGGCCACCGTCAGCGTGCCGCCGTTCGGCGCGTCATTGGTGGTCTGGCCATTGCCAATCTCCAGGTACCCTTCCACGCTGGTGAGGTTCGCCAATCCGCTCTGCGCGCCGAAATTCAGTGTGCCGTAGAGGAGCAACGTTGAGCCCGCCACCACGTCCGTAACACCCTGGGCGCCGCCGGTGATGTTCAGCGTCGCGCCGGAGCCGATCTGCAGGTAGCCATCGTTCGTCAGGGCGCCCACGTTGGCCACGTCGCCGGTCGAGGCGCTGTAGCCGATGTAGGCTTGCGCGTTTGCGTTGTTGGTGAAGGCCCCGGTTACATTTAGCGTGTTGCCGGTAGTCCCCACGCCCGTGTAGACGAAGCCGGAGTTGGTCAGATCGCCGTTCACCATCAGGGTCGAGCCGCCGTCCACTCGCAGGTCGCCAGTCGACGCCACGTTCAGCGTGCCGCCGTTGGGCGTGGTCGCAGTCGTCTGCGCGTTCTCCAGGGTCAGATTCCCTTCCACGCTGGTGAGGCTTGCCAGGGCGCTGTTGGCGCCGGCGGTAAACGTTCCGGCCACGTCCAGGCCCGCCCCCGAGGGAATGTCGGTGATGCCATTAGGCTGATTGGCCAAGTCCAAGCTCGCCGTCGCCTGAATAACCAGGGTACCGCCCTGGAGCGACAGCGTGTCCACCGTAATGCTGTTCCCGGCGGGGAGCGTGAGCGTCTTTCCAGGGTCGTTCAGGGTGGTATCGTAAACCGTGCCGCCACCATTATTCGGCACGCAAGTTGGCGCCCCGGGCGTGCAACTCCACTGGGTAGCCGTGGTCCAATTCCCGGAGCCGGCGGGAGGAATCCAACTGGCGTTGACCGTGCCCGCCGAGACACTGTTGGACTCAGCCGTCAGGATAACGTCGTCGCCATCGCCGCCGTTATAGCTGATGACCCACTTCTGATCGTTGCCGGGGCCGAAGAGCGGGTCGCTGATGTTGAACTGGCCGGTTGTCGTACCGTCCAGGATGGTGAAGGTGGTGCCGTTGCTGGGGTCGAAGCCCCCCAGGAGGTTGATGGTCAGTGCGGCGCCCGAATCGAGCGTGGTGTTACCACTGATGTTGAGCAAACCGTTGGAGCTGCTGCTGCCGATCAGCTCGTTGTAGACGCCGGTTCCTGTCTGGGTGTAGTTTCCAGTGATGATGAGCTGGCCGGGAGTTCCCCCTGAACCGGCAACGATCGTGCCGCCGTTGATGACGTTGGCGGTGATCGTGCCCACGCCCTGGATGGTGTTGTTCTGGTTGGTCAGGGTAAAGGGGCCTCCGGAACTTCGGATGAGGTTGTAAGGGCTGTTGGACAAGGTCACCGTGCCCCCACCCTGGAGCGTCGTGTCAGCGGTCAGGAAAACCTGGGCATAAGTGGTGGACGAGTCCAAGGTGATGCTGCCGGTGTTGTTCACCGTCCCCTGCACGTAGTCGTAGTAACCGTTCGGCACCGAAAAGTGACCCGCATTGGTCAGCGGCTGGCCGCCGGTGCCGTCCAGGGTGGCATACTCTCCGTAGATGGCCCCGGAGCCGGTCGTGGTGAACTGCCCGCCCCTGATCGTGTTGGAGTACAGCACCACCGCCGAAGCGTCGTCAGCGTGGATCGTTCCGTTGGTGTTCGTGTACGTGTCGCCGTACAACTC
>JGI26339J46600_10000071_pt1 | contig 33298 bp, 28 predicted proteins | sample BogFormECP12_OM1_FD_46600 | JGI IMG/M metagenome (IMG submission 46600) | reverse complement strand
CCCAGGAGCCGGAGCGCGCTGATTACCTGCACGACCTCTGCGCCTCCTACCAGCGCATGGGCGATCTGCTCGGCGCGCTAGGGCAGGGCGAGGCGGCCCGGGAGTTCTACCAGAAGATGCTGGCGATCGCGGAGCGGCTGGCGGCCCAGGAGCCGGACCGCGCCGATTACGCGGTGGACTTGGCAAAGTCCCTGGCGAGGACCGGCGAGCGGGCTAGCTTGGGGCGGGCGCTCGCCGTCCTGACCGGGCTCGCAGAGTCAGGCCGGCTGAGTCCTTCTGATCAACGCGTGTTACAGGCGCTTCGCGAGCTGCTGCGGAGACTCGACGAGCCGACAGACGCAGAAGAGTAGCAAAGGGCCCGGCAAACATCGCCAAGGCTCAGCCCAAACCCCTGGTACCTTCATCTGTGTGCTTTGCGTGCGTCGCGGCTGTTTGCCCCCGAACCGTTGGCTGTGGTCGGCTGCCACGCCGCCGAGTGCGGCTGGGCACGGCTTACTCGGAAATAATCTACCTCGCCTCCCAATGATCTTCTTCGAATTGAGAGTAACCAAGTGCGTTTGTGGGGTACTGTCTTAATTTGGGTTTGGAGTGCGGCAGCTTGCTGCCGCTTTCTTGTCGTTGCTCATCGCGGCGCTGCTTAGGGGCGAAAGCGGCAGCAAGCTGCCGCACTCCAAATCCAAATTAGGACACTGCCCGTCTGTGGTGTGGCCTAGCGGATTGATCTTTACTTATGGTATACTGCCTTAGGGGAGCGAGCTTGGGTCCGGCGGTACGGCCGTCGCGAGGCGAGTTTGTCTTCGTAGCGGCGCCCTTTAGAGCTTGCCCTGAGCGAGGCGAGGGCGCGGCAGTTGGGTAGGCCTAAGATGCCCGGCCGAAGCCGGCCTCTCTAGGAGACTTGGTGGGCGGAGGTTAGGGCAAGTGGCAGCCTCGGGCGCGCCTAGCCTTCGGGCGCCAGCGGTTCGCCGGACGCGAAGACGGGCCAAGGTCTCTGGAAACAAGGAGACAGAGACTTTATGGTTGCAATCGAAAGTGAAACCGCCGCAGCGACGGCGGAAACCACCAGCGTCGAGTCGCCGGAGACCAAGGCACCAGAGAACGGAGATCGGAAACCAATTCCAGCCCACCCGCAAATTGGCGGCCGGCGGCCTACACGCGCTCGTTCCGCAACTTCCTGGGCGCCAGGGACAACCGCCATCGATTTGGGAGGACTCAGCTTGTGAACCGCTTATGTATAAACTTGTGGTAAAACCGAGAAAATTAATAGGGAGCGTTAATTGCCATTTTCCCCCACCCTGGCGCCACCTTGCCGCGAAGCCAGTATTGCAAACAAATGGGTTATTGGAACAGGTGTCCGTTTTCGGGCATTTTTGGGCCTACAAAATCTGACCGAATTTTACCAATCTCGACCAAAAGTGTGCAGCGAAAGGGCAGGAAAGGGGTAGATAAGGGCAGCTAACGAGGGGTTTTGGGGGACCGATTTATTTAAAGCGTGTCGAGTCCCGCGGCTCGTGTCAAGCTGTAACCGACGCGCCGGCGTGCTGGTTCCCGACGGCTCTTTTTCGAAGAAGAGAACCTTCAAGTTATGTTAATCGAGCAGAATGCTTCGGGGTTCCCCGAAACTGAGTTGGCTGACGGACCAGGACGGTCGCCTGTGTTTCGGACGGTTGCGAGCAGTCCACTTTAAGAAGTGCGGTTGGCCGTGAACGGTGCCGAGCGACATTTCCCGGTTCGTCGGGCACGGGCGAAAACCTCGGAGGCTAATCTGTTGATTATAGGACTGTTGCTAGCCAATTCGCTTAGCTGAAGAAGCTGCGGCGTGTTGAATTTAAAGAACTTACTGACCACGTTTCCAGGGCGAAGGATCTTTTCTCGTCTTGTCGAGCGACTGAAACAATGCCACGGCCGATCCGTTGATTCGACAAGGGTTGTTGGCCAGGTGGCGGATAAGGACAGTCTAAGGTTTACTGAATCTAAAGGACTTGCTAACCGTGTTTCCGGCGAGCGTCGAAGGGCTTTTTCGAGTTTTGTGGGGCGACTGAAGCATGCCACGACCGATCTGTTGATTCGACAACGGTTGTTGGCCAAGTGACGGATGAGGACAGGCTAAGGCTTGCTGAATTTAAAGGACTTGCTAACTGTGTTTCCGGACGGGCGTCGAGTGGTTTTTCGCGTTCTGTCCGGCGACTGAAGCATGCCGCAGCCGATCTGTTGATTCGAGAAGGGTTGTTGGCCAGTTGGCGGATAAGGACAGGCTAAGGCTTGCTGAATCTAAAGGACTTGATGACTGTGCTTCCGGCGAGCCGGAAGGGCTCGTTTGAGAACGAACCCTTTGGGGGGCCTTTTTTTCGTGCAGAATCGCACCAAATTTCGCCCTTTTCGACCAAAAACGTGCAGATAACACCACAAAATGGGGTTTCTGGGCACCGGTTTTTCGAGTGCGCCGCGTGCTGGGAGGCGTGCCCGGTTGTGATGGCGGACCGCCGCAGCCGTCTTGCCCGCTTTCAGTGAAACCCTGAACTGACGACTGAAAACTGAGAACTGAAAACTGAGAACTGAAGACCAAGAATGATACGCAACATCGCCATCATCGCTCACGTAGACCATGGCAAGACCACCTTGGTGGACGGCATGCTCTGGCAGAGCGGGACCTTCAAGGCCAACCAGGAGGTGGTGGAGCGGGTGATGGACTCGAACGAGCTGGAGCGCGAGCGCGGCATCACCATCCTGTCCAAGAACACCGCCATCCGCTATGGCGGGGTCAAGATCAACATCGTGGATACCCCTGGCCACAGCGATTTCGGCGGCGAGGTGGAGCGCGCCCTGAAGCTGGTGGACGGCGTGCTGTTGCTGGTGGACGCGAGCGAGGGGCCGCTGCCGCAGACCCGCTACGTGCTGCGCAAGGCGCTGGAGGCCAAGCTGCCTCCCATTGTGGTGGTGAACAAGATCGATCGCACCGATGCGCGCCCGCAGGAAGTGATTAACGAGATTTACGACCTCTTTATCGAGCTCGACGCCACGGAAGATCAGCTCAATTTCCCCATCCTCTACGCCAACGCGCGCCGCGGCACCGCCAAGACGTCGCTGGACGAGCCTTCCGACAACCTGAAGCCGCTGTTCGACGCGATCCTGGAACATATTCCCCCGCCTGCCGGCGATCCTGCTGATGTGCTCCAGTTGCTGGTGGCCAACCTTGATTACAGCGACTATCACGGCCGCCTCGCCATCGGGCGCATCTTCTCCGGTACGCTCCATCGCGGCGACGAAGTCGCCCTGGTGAAGCTGAACGGGGCCATCCAGAAGACGCGCATCACCAAGCTCTACGGCTTCGAGGGCCTGGAGCGCACCGACATCGACGGCGCCGAGGCGGGCGAAATCGTGGCCCTGGCCGGCGTCGAGGGCATCACCATCGGCGAGACTGTGACCAGCGTGGAAACGCCGCGCGCCCTGGTGCACGTACCAGTGGACGAGCCTACCATCTCCATGCTGTTCACCGTGAACACGTCGCCCTTCTCCGGGCGCGAGGGCAACTACGTCACGTCGCGAAACCTGCGCGAGCGGCTGGAAAAAGAACTGCTCACCAACGTGGCCCTGCGCGTGGAGGAGACGGAGACCACTGATTCCTTCAAGGTATTGGGCCGGGGCGAGCTTCAGCTTGCCATCCTCATCGAGACCATGCGGCGCGAAGGCTACGAGCTGGCCGTGGGCAAGCCGGAGATCGTCGCTCGGCTGGTGGACGGCAAGACGCAGGAGCCCATGGAACAACTTATCCTCGATTGCCCGGCGGAGTTTGTGGGCGTGCTGATGCAGAAGGTCGGCGAGCGCAAGGGTCTCAACACCAAACTGGTGGGGCACGGACGGCCAGGCGGGCGCGTGCGCCTGGAGTTCACCATTCCGTCGCGCGGACTCATCGGGTTGCGCAGCGAGATCCTGAAAGATACGCGCGGGACGGCGGTGATGAACACGCTCTTCGACGGGTATGCCGACTGGCAGGGCGAGATCGCCCGGCGACTGACCGGGTCGCTGGTGGCCGACCGGCCGGGCCGCACCACGGGCTACGCTCTCTACAACTTGCAGGAGCGTGGGGAGCTGTTTGTGGGGCCCGGCGTGGAGGTTTACGAGGGCATGGTGGTGGGCGAAAACGCCCGCTGGGACGATATGGACGTGAACGCGGTGAAGGAGAAGAAGCAGACCAACATGCGCGCCTCGGTGGCCGACGAGGCTATCCGGCTGGTTCCGCCGCGGCCGCTTACTTTGGAAGCGGCGATGGAGTTCATCGCCGAGGACGAGTGGGTGGAAGTGACGCCGGCATCGATCCGGGTGCGGAAGAAGGTGCTGGAGTTTAACCGGCGTCCGCGGCGGCATAAGACGGAGGGATGAGGCCCGACTTCAGGTGATGATGAGCAGCGAGTGAGATATGAGAGATCGTAGCGCGTTTGGATTAAGCATTCGCCCTGCCCTTTTTGCCGTTGTCCTGGCGTGGAGCGGCTGGGCTGCTTCCGCGTCGGCCCAAACGCAGGAACAGCCGGCCAACCAGGCTCCGTCGCAGCAGGGCGCGGTTCCACAAACAAGTCCCGCTGGCGGGGAGAAAGGTTCGGCGCACAATCCTCTCGACGTGGGAAACGGCGTTTCGGCTCCTATCGCTATCTACAAGCCCGAACCGCATTACTCGGAAGAAGCTCGCAAGGCGAAGTGGCAGGGTATTGTCGTGCTCTGGATCATTGTTGACGCTCAGGGCAACGTCGGGGACGTGCGGGTCGCGCGGCCTCTGGGCCTGGGACTCGACGAGAAAGCCGTGGACACCGTCAAGACCTGGAAGTTCAAGCCGGCGATGCACGACGGGAAGCCCGTGGCCGTCCGCGTCGCTGTCGAGGTAACTTTTCGTCTGTTCGACAAGCCTCCAGACAATGGCGTTTTCTTTGCGGCCGGGAAGGACGGCGTCCCTCCCCAACCCATTTCCGCGCCAGACCCCGAGTACACGAACCGGGCGCGCCAAGCCCACTTGGAGGGAACGGTGGCGCTGGCAGTAGTCGTCGATAGGAAGGGGCGCGAAACGAACGTGACGGAGATCGGGCCCAAGCTCGGGCTGGGCCTGGATGAAAAGGCGCTGAAGACTGCTCGGAAGTGGAAGTACCGCCCTGCCACCAGCAAGGGCGAGCCGGTGGTGGCGCGAATAAGAGTAGAAATGAAGTTCCACCTCTGATCCGCTATGCTTTTGGGGAAGAGGGTTCAGACGGAGTAGAGCAAGAATGTCGAATCTAACGAGTCTCGATTTCGACTTTCGAGTTTCGAACCCGCGCTGTGTTAGGATTTGAGTCTATGCGAAAAGCCTGCTTCACTTGGGTCTTTTTAGCGTTTTTCCTTGGCGCCCGGCCGTTCCACGCGGCCCAGACGCTCGATGTCTACTTTATCGACGTGGAGGGCGGCCAGGCTACGCTGTTTGTCTCGCCTTCGGGCGAGTCAATGCTGGTGGATACCGGCTGGCCCGATTTCGCCGGCCGCGACGCGGACCGCATTGTCGCCGCCGCCAAGCTCGCGGGCGTGAAGCGAATCGATTACCTCGTCGTGACGCACTACCACGGCGATCACGTGGGTGGCGTGCCGCAGTTGGCGGAACGGATCGCCATCACCAATTTCGTGGACCACGGTCCGAAGGACGTTGAATCCGACCCCATGGCGCGGTTCTTGTATAACTCTTACGAGAGCGTAGCCTCGAAGGGTAACCGAGTGACAGCCCGGCCAGGGGAGAAGATCCCCATCCCCGGCATTGATGTGGAGATCGTGAGCGCGGCCGGCGAAGAGATCGCGCAGCCACTCGCCGGCGCCCATCAGGCTGGTCAGCCCAACCCGCTCTGTGCCGAAACGCCGCGCCGCGAGGTCGATACCGGAGAGAACGCGCAATCGGTGGGCATGATCATCACCTACGGCAAGTTTCGCATCGTTGACCTCGGCGACCTCACCTGGAACAAGGAGCTGGACCTCGTTTGCCCCGACAACAAGCTGGGTACAGCGGACGTTTATCTGAGCACCCACCACGGCACAGACCTGTCGGGGCCCGCTGCCATCGTTCATGCTCTGCACCCGCGCGTGGCGATCATGAACAATGGGGCCAAGAAGGGTGGCAGTCCCGCAGCGTGGCAGACGATCCATAGCTCGCCGGGCCTGGAGGGATTCTGGCAACTCCACTACGCGGCCGACGGAGGTCCCGCCAACAACGTGGCGTCGGACTTTATCGCCAACCAGGACAACATCGACGGAAAGTGGATCAAGTTATCAGCCGATCCCGATGGCACGTTCACGGTAACCAACAGCCGAAATGGGCGGAGTGAGAGGTACCCGGCGGGAAAATGAAGAAAAATCAAAAGGCAAAGGGCAGAATGCAAATGGCAGAAATGAAGAGAAGAGCCTCTCCCAACCTGACCGCCAGGTTGGGGCGCGAAAGGACCACAACGGTTCATTCTTACCCTTTGCCTTTTGATTTTCTTCGTTTCGCTCAAGGATAACAGTGCCTATTTCCGAAATAAACGCGGAGGCTCCGACGGCCCTTGCCACCCGGCCGCGCCGTGGCGAGCCCTGGGCGGCGGGAGCGGTGCTAGGCTATGCCGCGGCGGAGATCCTCGACCGGGTGGGGGTCCGGCAGGCTGACCCGCTGATCGGACCCTTCTTGCGCGGTCTTCCCAGCCTGGCGCTGGGAATCATCCTGGTGTGGAAAAACCACACGCTGGACCAGCTTCGCCCTGGCTCTGCGCGCTACATCGGCCGCCGGCCGATCGTCTCCGTGCTGGGTGCGGGCGTCCTTTCCACCCTCGGCCTTTTCGCTTATTACTTCGCCATGCGCGTAGGTGGTGTGGTGATAACCGTGCCGGTGCTGCAAACCTACGTTATCTGGGGGACGCTGATCGCCTGGGTTTTTCTGGGCGAGCACTTGACCAGACTGGCCGTGCTAGGGATCGGGCTGTTATTCGCAGGCCTCGGGTTTCTTTCCTGGGGCCAACTCACCGGCCACCCGGCTTCGACGCACTGGTATCTCGCCATTCCGCTCGCCTTCTTTACCGCGCTCACCTACGGGGTTTCGGGAGTGCTGTGGCGCGACGCGCAGCTTCGCGGAGCCCACCAATCCACCGCCATCCTGCTTCAGTTCCTGGCGAGCGAAGGCGTGGCGCTGCTCGGTTTGGTGGCCATGGGCCGCAGCGGCTCGATCCTCGACACCGCCGGCCGCAACCTGGCGGCGCTGCTCGCGAGCGGCGTCCTCTCCGGCGTCATCGCCATCTATTGCCTCTTCACCGCTCTGCGCCTGATGGCCGTGGCCCGCGTTTATGCCTTCTTTCCGCTCAATCCGATCATGGCCACACTTTTCGCGCACTTCGTGTTGCACGAATACCTCAGCCTGATCATGCTGGCGGGAGTCGTGTTGGTGTCGGCCGGGCTGACGCTGACGCAGGTGTTCAGCCCCAAGGAGGAGAAACAGGCCCCGTGAAACATGGTTGGCGGTTGATCGCGCGTGGCAAACACTTTTCCGGCCGCCCAGGCTGCGTGGCTAGGGCCGCGGTCACTGGGCGAGGGTCTTTCGTTCATCGTTCATCGTTCATCATTCATCATTTCTTGCTGCTGTTCCTTCTTCTGGTCACGTTCGACGGGCTTGCCCAGCAGCCCGTTTCCATTCGGGTCGACGCCACGCGGAAACTGGGACCCTTCAAGCCGATCTGGAGTTATTTCGGTTACGACGAGCCCAACTACACCACTATGCCGAACGGTCGAAAGTTGATCGCCGAACTCGCCGCCCTCAGCTCTACGCCCGTCTACATCCGTACCCACAACTTGCTCACCACCGGCGACGGCACGCCGGCCTTGAAGTGGGGTTCGACCAACGCCTACACTGAGGACGCGTCGGGCAAGCCCAACTACAACTGGACGATTGTCGACGGCATTCTCGATACCTACGTTCAGTCGAAGGCAAAGCCTTTCGTCGAGATCGGCTTCATGCCCAAAGCTCTCTCGACTCATCCCGACCCCTACCAGCACACCTGGCCCAAGGGTGGCATTGACACGGGCTTGGCCTATCCGCCCAAGGATTACCAGCGATGGGGTGAGTTGGTCCGCCAATTGGCGGCCCACTGCCTGGCGCGCTACGGTCGGGAGGAGGCGGAATCGTGGTACTGGGAGGTCTGGAACGAGCCGGACATCCTTTACTGGCACGGTTCGCCTGAAGGTTACGACCAGCTCTACGACTACGCGGTCGACGCAGTGAAGAAAGTGCTGCCCGGGGCGCGCGTGGGAGGTCCGGCGACGACGGGTCCAGCCGGCGGGGGTGGGGCCGCTTTCCTGCGCCAGTTCCTGGCCCACTGTGCGCGCGGCAAGAACTACGCCACCGGCCAGGAAGGAGCGCCGCTGGATTTCATCAGCTATCACGCCAAGGGCCGTCCCGATGTTGCCGAGGGCCGCGTGCGCATGGGCTTGGCAAGGCATCTTCAGGATGTGGACAAGGGGCTCCAAGTGATTGCGGAGTTCCCGAAGTTTCAAAACCTGCCGATCGTCTTGAGCGAGTCAGACCCCGAAGGTTGCGCCGCGTGCTCGGCGAAGGTCTACCCCCAAAATGCTTACCGCAATGGTCCCCTATATCCGGCCTATACGGCTTTGGCATTGAGCAGCATTGTGAAGCTGGCTGACCTCCGCCACGCCGATATTGAGGGCATGCTGACCTGGGCCTTTGAGTTTGAGAACCAACCCTATTTCGAAGGCTTCCGAACCCTGGCCACTAACGGGGTCGACAAGCCTATTCTCAACCTCTTTCGCATGTTGGGACTGATGGCCGGCGAGCGCATCACCGTGGAGAGCAGTGGCGCTTTGGGACTGGACTCGATCCTCACTCGGGGTGTGCGCGAGCAGCCGGACGTGGACGCGCTGGCCGCCGCGTCTGAGCATGAAGTTTCGGTGTTAGTGTGGAATTACCGGGACGAAGATGGATCGGGCGCCGACGCGCCCGTCAAGCTGAACCTTGCCGGCTTGCCGCAGACTGCGGGACGCATCCTGCTGCATCATTACCGGATTGATGGCGAGCACAGTAATTCCTATTCTCTGTGGAAACAACTTGGATCTCCGCTGAGCCCCACGCGGGACCAGTACGCGCAGCTCGAAGCCGCCGGCCAGCTTCAAATGCTGGAATCGCCCCGCTGGCTCAGCAACAATGGGGGAGTGTTGGAAATCGATTTTGCGCTGCCGGCGCAGGGAGTGTCGCTGGTGCAGTTGAGTTGGTAGGAGCAACGCTCGGAGTGGCGAGGGCCCAGAAGGATCGACGACGCAGCGAGCGAGCCCACGCCAGTCCGTCCGGCCCGCTTAGCTTCTGTGGTTCGATGGTAGCGCTACCGGGAATCGAACCCGGGTTTTGAGATTGAGAATCTCACGTCCTAACCCCTAGACGATAGCGCCTGATCACGTTGGTTGAGCCGCGGATGATCGGTCGATCTGCGTACCCAGGCGTTTTGCAATCTGGGGATAGAATACAACAAGGTGGTCACGATTGGCAACGGAGTGGTTTCCGTCCCGCAAGCGCTGGGGTTGGTTGTCATGCTGGTTAAGGGCCGAGAACACCGGGTAAACCCGGTAACCGAATCACGCGCTGGCGCGGCTTGCGGTTTGACTTATCGGGAATGTCGGCATTAAGATGCGGTCAGGCCTATGAATAGGGACGACAAAGCAGTCGCAGACGCCGAGACTGAAACGCAGGCGAGTTTAGCGGCTGCGCATACGTCGAACCAGGGCGACAACGTCGAACGGAAGCCTTCTGCGGCCGAAGTTCGATGGCAAAAGGAGACGTTGGGCCCGGCGCTGGCTCGATCTCCCGAGCGCGAAAAAACGTTCACCACGCTGTCTGGTGTTCCCATCCAGGGGCTCTACACCTCTGCCGACCTCGCCGGCTTCGACTACGGTCGCGACCTCGCCGATCCGGGTCAGTTTCCCTTCACGCGCGGCATCCACGAGTCGATGTACCGCGGCAAGGTCTGGACCATGCGGCAGTTCTCCGGCTTCGGCACCCCCGAGGACACCAACCGCCGTCTCCACTATCTGCTAGACCAGGGTCAGACGGGCCTGTCCATCGCCTTCGATCTCCCCACGCTGATGGGTTACGACAGCGACCATCCAATCTCAGAAGGCGAGGTCGGGAAGTGCGGAGTGGCCATCTCCTCGCTCGCTGACATGGAGACTCTGCTGGCGGGCCTGCCGCTCGAAAAGGTCACCACCTCGATGACCATTAACTCGCCTGCCGCCATGGTCTGGGCGATGGTTCTGGTGGTGGCGGAGAAGCAGGGCGCCGACTGGAAAAAGATCTCCGGCACCACCCAGAACGACATCCTCAAGGAATACATCGCCCAGAAGGAGTATATCTTCCCACCGGCGCCCTCGATGCGCCTGGTAGTGGATACCATCACCTTCGGGGCGCGCGAAGTGCCGCGTTGGAATCCGATCTCCATCAGCGGCTATCATATTCGCGAGGCGGGATCGACCGCCGTGCAGGAATTGGCGTTCACGCTGCGCGACGGGATCGAATACGTCGAGTGGGTAACCCGCACCGGCATGAGCGTCGACGAGTTTGCGCCGCGCCTCAGCTTCTTTTTCAACGCTCACAATGATCTTTTCGAAGAGATCGCCAAGTACCGCGCGGCGCGCAAGGTGTGGGCGCACGTGATGCGAGAGCGCTTCGGCGCCGAGAATCCACGCTCCTGGCTGTGCCGCTTCCACGCCCAGACGGCGGGTTGCTCGCTCACCGCGCAGCAGCCTTACAACAATGTGGTGCGCACCACCCTCCAGGCGCTCGCTGCCGTCCTGGGCGGAACGCAGTCGCTGCACACCAATTCACTTGACGAGGCCTGGGCGCTGCCCACCGAGCAGGCCGCCACTATCGCCCTGCGCACGCAGCAGGTGATCGCGCACGAAAGCGGCGTCACCAACACGGCGGACCCGCTGGCGGGCTCCTATTTCGTGGAGGCGCTCACCCAGGAAACCGAGCGCGCCTGCTACGAATACTTTGCCAAGATCGACGCCCTGGGCGGGATGGTCCCGGCCATCGAGAAGGGTTTCCCGCAGAAGGAAATTCACGAGGCCGCCTACACCTACCAGAGGCAGCTCGAGCGCAAGGAGAAACTGATGGTGGGCGTCAATACGTTGGTGGGCGAGGAGGATAGGCCCATCGAGACTCTGGTGATCGATGAGAACGCGGCGCGCCGCCAGCACCAGCATCTCGCCGAACTGCGCCAGAGCCGCGATAACCCTCGCGTGCAATCGTCGCTGGAAGCGGTGGCCAGCGCAGCCGCGACCGACGCCAACTTGATGCCATACCTCCTCGAGTGCGTGCGCGCTTACGCTACCCTGGGTGAGATGTGCGACGTGCTGCGTCGTGTGTTTGGAACGTACGAGGAGCCGGCGTTTCGATAGCCCTCAGCGATCACCCTCGGCTCTCGGGGAAAAGAATAGCAGGTTCAGGTCCAGGATGCGACCGTCGGGCGACGAACAATGACCCTAAGAAAGGGTTGAATGGAACATGCCGGCAAAGAGTCATTTGAGAAGAAAGGAAAGCCCAGTCGACACGGGAGGCGGTGGCCAGCAGACACCGATCTGTTTTGTTTCCTACTCGACGCGTGAGCCTCATGTGAGATTGCTGATTGAATGTATTGAAATCGTGCTAACGCCGCACTTCAAGGTCGAGCGGACCCCTTCAGCCCTGCAGAGTGGAGCTAGCCAAAGGGATCAGATTACAACGCTCATTCACGATTGCACGTTCGGAATTGTGATACTCGACGGGCTTCGGCCTAACGTTGTGTTCGAGTACGGCATCCTGCACGGGTTCGAAAAACCTGTTATCCTCTTTAAGGAAGCGGAGGCTCGAGTCGATATGCGAGGTTTCTTGGGGGACGCGCCGGACTTGAGCCTGGCTCCGGTCGCCCTTGACTTGGACAAGCACTTTTCGGACGCCAAAGATATCTACTACGCTGAGTGGAATCGGTTTGAAATGAAGAACACCGTACGCACGATTTGGAAAGAGTACGGTAAGAAGAAAGGCGAAATCTCAGGCTACATTGATATACCGGAGCCCCCGATATGTACGTAAAAACAGGCAGATTCGTTTACGGTGAACTCCAGCCGCAAGGAAAGCGGGCTCTGAGCAAAGTTCTGGGCGGCGACCGTGGGCCCGAGTTCGCGATCGAGATTATCAGAGAATATTCAGCTAACGAGCTCGTCGGCAAGCTCCTCAGGAAGGGACATTCCGGAGACTGGGTGCCGGTTGACTCAGGCACACTGGCGAGTCCCGAGTGGCAGCAGCGCTTTTCCGGGACTTCTCCAGCGAAGTTCGAAATGGCGGGGTCCGGCACTTGGAAGGTACTGCACTTGAGAATCGAGAGTGATGAAACGGGCCCCTACGTCGCCATCGCCCTGCGATATTCCGAGTAAGCTCTTCCCTTACCATAAGGGTAGCCATCTGATTGCTGCAGTATACATGACCGCGATACGATCTGTTGAAGCGGGTAGCTATGCCTGATCGACGCATTCGAGTCCTTGTCGCCAAGCCTGGTCTCGACGGTCACGATCGCGGCGCCAAAATCGTCGCCCGCGCTCTGCGCGACGCCGGCATGGAGGTGATCTACACCGGCCTGCGTCAGACGCCGGAGCAGATCGCCGTTGCCGCGCTGCAGGAGGACGTGGACGCCGTCGGGATTTCAATCCTCTCCGGCGCCCACAACACCATCGTGCCCCGCATCTGTGACTTGCTGCATCAAGAGCAGATGGACGATGTCCTGGTGATTGTGGGCGGCATTATTCCCAATGAGGATATTCCAGGATTGAAACAGGCCGGGGTGGCGGCAGTGTTCCAGCCGGGCGCTTCAACGCAGGAGATCGTTGAATTCATCCGAGAGAGAGTGGAAGAAAGGGTGAAGGGTAAAGGGTGAAGGGTAAACGTTCAAAGGATGAGGGCCGATTCTCCGTGGCCTCTCCCTTCAGCCTTAGCCTTCATCCTCCACGCTTTAGTCTCGGTCCTTCATGCCGTTGCCGCGTGGAGATTTCAAGCCTCAGTTCGGTCGCGGTTCTCGCGTTCCCGGAAGGTGAAGCCTATCCGCGCCTCACGCGCGCCGTGCTGGCGGAGATCGGCGAGCACTTAGCGGCCATCGAGGGCTCGGGTTGCTTCACCGGCGTGGTCATCGCGGCGAACTCGCGCTCCTTTGCCACCGGCGCGGAGTTGGAGGAGATCACGCAACTGGACGGATTCGGCGCGCGAGAGTTTGCGAGGACCGGGCAAGCTCTTCTCCATCGGATCGCGACCTTTCCGCTTTCGGTGGTGGCGGCGATTCGAGGCTACTGCCTGGGCGGCGCGCTCGATCTGGCGCTTGCCTGCCACAGCCGCGTCGCCACCTACGACTCGTCGTTCGGCCACCCCGGGCCGACGCTCGGTCTCATGACCGGCTGGGGCGGGACGCAGAGCCTTCCACGTTTGCTGGGCAGAGCGGCAGCGCTCCAGATTCTGCTTACCGGCGAACGGATTCCGGCCACCCAGGCGCTTACGCTCGGACTTGTGGATCAACTGGTTCCGGCGCCAGACCTGGTTGCGGCCGCGGCACGACGAGCGCAAGGTTGAAATCAGAAGTCAGAAATCAGAAAACTTACGATATCAACAACGTTGAGCACAGTGGTCAGCGTTTCGAATCTCGACCTCGAGTTTCCAATGCTCAGTTTCTGATTTCTACCTTCTGCTTTCTGACTTGCTTATCGTCATGACCGAGCCCGGTCCCATCACCGATTGCTCCACTCTTTCCAAGCGCGCTGCCCGCCGCCTCATCCAGCGTGCCCTGGTGCTTGCCGGCCGCGAGCGCACCCTGCGCCAGCACATCCGAGAGGCAGAACTGGTCACGTTGTGGGCGATTGAGGACCGGGAGATTGAGTGGACTCTCACCCTGGATCACGGCAAGCTGGACTTTGACCGCCGCGTTTCCAAACGTCCCGACGCGACGTTTGCCTGGTCCACGGCGGACGACTTTTTCCGCCAAGTTGGAAGTGGCAACCTGGAACCCAAGGCGACGTACGCCGGACCGGCGTTGCCGCGTCGAACCCTGGAGCCACTCTTCCACGCCTTCTGCGCCGCCTTGCGCGCTGTGCTGCAAAACCCGGTCGATGGGAATGGGGATCCCCTCGTTTAAGAGGAAAGCGAGATTCGAAAATCGAAATGCGAGAGGGCAACAATCTCCAAGAAAGAACCGCAGACTTTGGAGAGCAGATCTACGCTGCAACTTGCTGTAGGGCGGAGGTTCTGGTGATCGCCGCGCGGACCGCGGACAAGGCACGAGTTTCGATTTTCGAATTTGGACGTTCTATGGCAGGATGTCACTTAAGACCGGCGCTCCCGGCTGGTACAGTTTCGCAATGTCTTTTTCCATGCTTCACGAACTTCACATTCAGAACTACGCGGTGATTGAGGCCTTGGCCCTGGAATTCCGGCCGGGTCTTACCTTGCTGTCGGGAGAGACCGGGTCGGGCAAGTCGATCCTGGTTGACGCCTTGGGACTGGCACTGGGCGGTCGGGCCTCACCGGACGTGATCAGAACCGGCGCCGATCGCGCCACGATCACGGCGGTGTTTCGCGCCGAGGGCAAGCCGCCGTGGAAATCGCGGCTGGAAGAGCTGGAGCTGGGCGGTGATACCGAAAGCGAGATCATTTTGCGCCGCGAAATCCACCCCGGCGGCCGAAGCCGGCTGCTGGTGAACGATCAGCCGGTAACTCTGGCGACGGCCAAGGCCCTGGCACGAGTGCTGGTGGAGGTCCACGGACAGGGCGAGCATGTTCTGTTGTTTTCTCGCGACGCTCAGCTCGATCTTCTCGACCAATTCGCCGGCCTCGAAGATTCGGTGGAGCAGGTGGGAGAACTCTTCCGGCGCCGGCGTGAGCTGGAACGGGAGATGGAAGCCCTGAGCGGGGACGAGCAGGACCGGTTGCGCGCCATTGATCTGCTCAGCTTCCAGGCGCGGGAAATCGAGCAGGCCCGGCTCGAAGCGGGCGAGGACGGGCGGCTGGAAGACGAGAAGCGCGTGCTTGCCAATCTCGAGAAGGTGCGCACCGCCGCAGCCAACGCCTTTAGCCAGCTCTACGAGGACGAAGGGTCGGCGTGCGAGCGGCTGGGGTCGGTGAGCCGTTCGCTCGAGGAGTTGTGCCGTTACGACGCCGCGCCGGAGCCGTATCGGGAGCCGCTCGCCGCCGCCAAAGCCACCGTCGATGATCTGGCGCTGTTCCTTCGCGACTACCTCGACGGTCTGGAGGCGAACCCCCGTCGCCTGGAGGAGGTGGAAGATCGCCTGGCGCTGATCGATCGCCTGAAGCGGAAGTACGGCCACAGCCTCCCGGAAGTCCTCAACTATAGCGAACAGGCCCGGCTGAAGCTCACGACCCTGGAGCGCGCCGACGAGCGCCGCGAGCAGCTACGGGCTGACCTCGAAGCCGCCGTGGCTGAGTACCAGCGCGCGGCCAGCGCCCTGTCCGATGCCAGGCGCAGCGCGGCGGGCAAGATCGAAAAGCTCGTGCGCGAAGAATTGGCCCAACTCGGCATGGAGAAGACGCGGTTTGAGGTCCACTTTGCCGCGCCGCCCAGCGACCCCGGGGGTGCGCGAGGAGGCGCGAAGGGTCTGGACGGGATCGAGTTGCGGATCTCTCCCAACCCCGGCGAGGAGACCCGGCCGCTGGAGAAGATTGCCTCCGGTGGCGAGCTTTCCCGCCTGATGCTTTCGCTGCGCACGGTGGTGGGGAAGGGAAGAATGGCAAGTGCGATGCCGGGGCATCGCGGCGATCGAACGCCGCCGGCCTTCGTCTTCGACGAGGTCGATGCCGGCATCGGCGGGCGCGTGGCGGAGTGCGTCGGCCAGCGCCTCAAGCGCCTCGCTCGCGAGACGCAGGTACTGTGCGTCACTCATCTGCCGCAGATCGCCTGCTTCGCCGACCATCACTACTACGTTGAGAAGCGCGAGCGGGACGGAAGGACCGTTGCCACGGTCACGTATCTCGAGACGCCGAAGGAACGCGCCGCCGAGTTGGCGCGCATGCTTTCAGGCAGCCAGATCACCGACGCGGTCTTGAAGCACGCCGCCGCCATGTTAAAGCTTGGGGCATCGAGCGATTGAGTCACCGGGTGATTGGGCGATTACTGCCAATCACAAAAAGTGGTCGGGCCGGATTGGCGCCCGTGGGCCACACGGGCCTTCGTCAGACAGCCGTCGGGTGACTGTCGATGGCAATGGCGGATAAGGAAGGGATGTCCTTGGATTATTGGCGATTATAGATTATTCTAAATAGGCACGAAGCAGGGAGGGAAGGGAAAGCGCGTTGAAATCCACTGGGAGAGGTGAACAATGATGAAGAAGGTGATGCTGACAGTCCTGACCCTGGTGATCTTCGGAGTCGTCGCCGTAGCGCCGTTGGTGGCCCAAGACCAACCAGCAAGCGCGGGTGATGAGAAGACTGCTAAGGCCGCAAAGAGTTCCGAGAATGCCGGAATGTGGTCCAGCAAAGCAGAGACGCTGAGCGGGACCATTTCTGCGGTCGACTCCGAGAAGAAGATGGTGGCCGTGGAAGCTAACGGTGTTTCGTACAGTCTTAAGGCGGTGGGAACAAAGATAATGGTGGGCGGTAAGAAGGCGAAGCTGGGTGACCTTCAGACGGGCGCGCAAGCCTCGGTTACATTCGTCGCCACGCGTTCCGGCAACACAGCAAAGAGCATCACGGTGCAGTGACGAGGGCGTTAAAGGGCGAAGGGCGAAGGGTAGAGGGTGAGAGGTCAAGGAACGAACGGCACTTGAGGGCCGAGTTTTCACCGTTTACCCTCGTCCTTATGCCCTGGTAGCCTCAGACTCACTGTTGATGTCCGCACAATCGATCGCAACTCCGGGCCGGAGCCGCGGTGTCTCCTCTCCCGTCACCGTATTTCGGTGATCCGAGAGTGCCGCTATGCCATTACGACCTGCCCGCAATTGTAGGAGTTCATTCTCAATTGACAAGGAGAAGGCATGAGAAAGCTTGCATACGCGAGTGGTGTTCTGCTCCTAGTGGCTGGGCTGGGCTTGGCCGCCGACAAAACACAAACGTTCACGGGCGAGATTGGCGACAGCATGTGCGGCTTGAAGCACACGATGGGCGATAACGCCAAGGACTGCACGGTGGAGTGCGTGAAGGGCGGTGCGAAGTACATCCTGTCCGATATGGTTCACGGCAAAGTCTACCAGTTGAGCGATCAGGACGCGGCCAAGAAATATCCCGGTGAAAAGGTGAAGGTCACGGGCACTCTGAAGGGCGATACCATCGAAGTGGCCAGTATCACCGCGGCGAAGTAAGGAAAGCAAGTCGAAAGTCGAAAGTTCAAAGTCGAGAGTAAGACAAAGTAGAACTTCAACTTTCGACTCTCGACTCCAGTCAGAAAGGAGCTTATGGAAGCAGAGATCAGTGTGCCTCACCCGAGCCCGACCCCGGTTGTGAAGGGTTGGAAGTTGAAGCGCGTTGGAAACGTGACCTTCAGCATTTCGAAGCCCAAACGGAATCCGCGCAAGCTTCGCCAGTCGCGACTCAAGAACACGCGGAGGGCGAGGTAGGGAATTGACGATTGACGATTGCCGATTGAAAAGCATCCACTGGCATGTCCGCCTGAGTTCCTCTTAGAGGCTGAACCAAGCGCTGGATGTGCCGTTGGGACTTTCTTACAATCGTCAATCGTCAATCGACAATCGTCAATTCTCTTAACCGTCCTCCGCACCGGGTAGTACAACCTCTGTGAAGGGAAAATACTCTTAATGAAGTATGGGCGTTCCAGGTGAAAGCATGAGGAAGACAGTGGTGTTCATTGGGCAGGGTACAGGCCACAGGTTACAGGCGGCCCCGTCGCCGACACCTTGTCGCCTGAGCCCTGTCCTCTGTGCCCTGTCCCCTGCACCGCGTCCCCTGAGACTGGCGCGTCGGGTGGGACTGACGCTGTTAGCGTGCGCCGTGCCCCTTCTGGCGTGCGCGGCCGACCATCCTCTCAGCAAAGACGACGTGCGCCTGCTTCTCATCGGCGGGGCCCCGAGCCAGAAAATGGTGGCTCTGATAGCGGAGCGCGGGATCGACTTCCCGATGAGCCCGGATCTTGCCAAGCAGTTTCGCGACGACGGGGCGGACGACGCGGTGATCGACGCTCTCCAGAAGGCGGTCGCCAAGCCAGCCGCTGCGGCAACTCCCAGCGCGCCGACGCCTGCTGAAGGCGCAACGCCGGCAATATCACCGCCCGCAGGTCCTGTTCTGGCCCGGCCCGCCGCTTCCAGCGGCACCGTGAACACTCCGCCCGCCGCGGCAAGCACTGCGCAAACCAGCTCTTCTTCAGATTCGCCATCCGGTTCGGTGGACGACAGGATCAAGAACACCCTGTCGGCGGTCGATGCCAAACCGACCGGGGAGAGTGAGCCCACGACGGCGATGAACGACCACCCCTACGCGGCCCAGTTTTCGTTGATGAGCCTTTTCTCGGGCAAGCAACTGCGGCTCTCCGACTACCGGGGCAGGGTCGTGTTGCTGGACTTCTGGGCCACCTGGTGCGATTTTTGCCGGAAGGAAATCCCGGACTTCGTGCGCTTCCAGGATAAGTTCCGCGACCAGGGCTTCCAGGTAATCGGCGTCTCGACGGATACCAGCAAGGAGAAAGTGCGGGATTTCTATCAGCGATTTGTCATGAACTATCCGGTGGCAATGTGCGATAAGTTTACGCGTGATCTCTACGGCGGTCTCACGGCGTTGCCCACCACCCTCCTGATTGGCCGTGACGGCCGAGTCTACCAGCGCGTAGTGGGTGCGCCGGTGGACCTGAGCGGTTTCGAGAGAGAGATCGAGACGCTATTGGCCGCCCCGAACTCGTTGCCGGAAGGGAAGTCCGTCCCCGTGCTGGTGGCGGACAAGTCGTCTCCACCGGCGCCTCGCGAGGCAGCGGCCGATGCCAAACCGACGGAGACCGCACCGTCGCCAGCCAATTCTGGTCCGGTGTTGCTGAGGGCCAAGTCATCCGGGCAGACAGCCGCTTCCACGGCGGTTGCGTCAACTTCTTCGGGTATCCCTGCTGCCTCTGGCGCTTCGTCGGCCTCCAAATCCGGCGCGCCTGCCAAGCCCGCCTTAACCGATCCCAGTTCGGACCAGGTTCAGCAGATCATTAAGGAATTCGCTGCTAAGGAAAAGCTTTTCAAGGAAGCGCGCGACAACTACACCTACCACCAGATCAACAAGGTCGAGACGCTGGGCGGCGACAATCAGGTTACGGGGATGTGGCAACAAGAATGGGACATTGTCTTCGACGATGCCGGGAAGCGAATCGAGAAGGTGACCTACGCGCCGGCCGATACGCTGAAAGAAATCCTCATGACCGAGCAGGATCTCGACGCCATGCGCCGCATCGCGCCGTTTGTCCTGACCAGCGACGACCTCCCGGAATACGACGTCAAGTACCTCGGGCACGTGCTGGTGGATCAGTTGACTTGTTACGTGTTTTCGGTCCGCCCCAAAGAGATCCAGAAAGGGCGCCAATATTTTCAAGGCGTTGTGTGGGTGGACGACCGCGATCTTCAAATCGTCAAGGCAGAGGGCAAAAACGTGCCCGAGTTGCTGAATACCAAGCACGGCGAAAACCTTTTCCCCCGCTTCACTACCTACCGTGAACAGATCGATGGCAAGTACTGGTTCCCGACGTTCACCATCGCCGACCAGAACCTTTACTTCTCAGGCGGCCCCCCAGTCCACGTCAAGGAAGTTGTGCGCTACACGGAGTACAAGCAGTTTAGGTCGGGAGCCGTCATCAAGATGATCGGCGCGGTGGACGGGAAAGACCAGAACCAGCAGCAAGGCACGACGCCCCCGCCGAAGAAGCCGGACCAGAAGCCGCAGCAGTAGCTGTCAGCCGTCAGCCTTCAGCCGGCAAAGCGGACGGGGGCTTACGCATTTCTGAAAATGGTTCAAGTTACTTTAGGACAGCGCCATCACTTCCTCTTCGGGCTCGCGATAAAGCCTATCGGCCCTTTTTGTGGCACGGGCGGTGGCTGCGTCAGCTCCCGGAGAATATCGAATACTACCTTGAACTGCTTGTCGTATTTCTTCTCCATCGCCTCCAGTTTTGCCGCCAGATCTTTGTGCGTGGCCAGGATGTAGCGCAGGCGCACGAAGGTCCGCATGATGGCGATGTTCACCTGTACGGCTCGCCTGCTGTTCAACACGCTCGAAAGCATGGCGACGCCTTGCTCAGTGAACGCATAAGGGAGATACCGGCGGCCGCCACGGCCACCTGGCTTTGACATTCCAATTTGGAATCTCAAAACGCGAGCCTCTTCCTTGGTGAGTTGAAACATGAAGTCTTGAGGAAATCGGTCAAGATTTCGTTTCACAGCCTTATTGAGGTTGAAGGTTTCCACTTGATAAAGCTCAGCCAAGTCACTGTCCAACATAACTTTGTGCTCGCGGATAAGGTATATCCGCCGCTCAATTACTTCGCGCGGGACAATCTGCTGCTCAGGAGCCCTTCTCGTTGCCATGATCTAAGCCTACTGAATATCGATGGTTTGTCAAAATATTTCCCTATCTCTCTCGCCACTGGTCGCTTTGTTGCTCTTCTGCCTCTTCGCCTCCCATTCACCGCCTGATACAATCTCTTCGTGCCAACCGGAAGACTGCACTGGCGCGTTGTCCTCGTAAGGCCCCGCAACCCCCTGAACATCGGCGCGGCGGCGCGCGCCATGGCCAACTTTGGATTTCGCCAGTTGGTGGTGGTGGAGCCCTACGAGCCGGTGTGGCAGGAGACGCGGTCCGCGGTGGGGGCCGAGGAAGTGGTTCAGTCGGCGCGTCGGGTGGACCAGGTGCGGGAAGCGGTGGGCGACTGCACGCTGGTGATCGGTGCCACGGCGGGCTCGGGGCGGAACCTCGATCGCGAACTGATCGCGCTGAACCGTTTGCCGGCGTGGATCGAGTCCCGGTTGGGGCGAGTTGCGCCGGTCGGCGACGCGTCTGAATCCGAAGGCGGCAAGGCGCGGGTGGAATCGCCGGTCGCTCCGCAGCACGCAGCGGTGCTCTTTGGATCAGAGAAGACCGGCCTTTCCACCGAAGTGCTGAGTTACTGTCACGCGTTGGTTCGGATCCCCACTTCGGCGGAGTGTCCATCGATGAATCTGGGGCAGGCGGTGGCCGTGTGCTGCTACGAATTGACGCGCGCCAAGGTGGTCTCCGCCGTGCCGATCTCGGCCACCGTGCACGTTTCCGCGCCTGCCAACGTCCAGTCACTCGATCACTTGTTCGACCGCGCGGTACGAATTCTCGACCACGTCGGTTATCTCAAGCCCAAAAGCCGCGATGCCACGCTGATCAAGCTGCGGCGCGTCCTTTTTGATTTGGAACTAACGAATAACGACGTGAAAATCCTGGGCGGAATCCTGGCGCAGATCGAGTGGAAGTTTGCCAACCCCTCAAAAGCAGTCGCTAATGGCGAGTGGTTAGTGGCTAGAAAGAAAGACGGGAAGGAGGGGTAACAGGTCAAGAGTGAAGTGTGAGGCAGAGTGGGCTTTTTCGGGGGGGGCGGGTCGGAATTGTGAATAGTGAATAGTGAATTGTGAATTGATTGTAAAACGCAAAGTGAGGTGTACGATAAAAGTCGGCGTGACCGGGAGCCACGACGAGCCGGGGAACTCGCGGAACCCCTCGGCCACAACCGATAAGCGGCAGGTCGGAGAGAAGGGCCCTGCCTGCTGGTCAGCCGCTTCAGTCGCTCTGGCCTCTTGTCAACAAGTGGATTTCACGATATAAGTTCAGTCGAACGCTGAGCGCGGGCTCAAAGCTCGTCGGACAGCGCGTAATCCAGACCAGGAGGTCCGCCATGCAGAGTCGCATCCTCGGCACCACCATGCCGGTACTTGAATTCGCGCTTGACCCCAACGAGTCCGTCATTTCTGAAGCCGGTGAACTTTCTTGGATGACGAGTTCCATCCAGATGACGACGCACACCCAGTTTGGTGGGGGCGGAGGAATCTTCGGTGTGCTGAAGCGCGTGGCGGGTGGCGGATCGCTGTTCATGACGGAGTACCGGGCCATCGGCGCCCCGGGAGGGATTTCGTTCGCCACCAAACTGCCGGGGCACATTGTGCCGATCGAAGTTGGCGCGGGACACGAATACATGATTCACCGGCACGGATTCTTGTGCGCAACTCCGCAGATTCAGATCAGCGTCGGCTTCCAGCAATCCCTGGGGGCGGGAATTTTCGGCGGCGACGGCTTCCTGCTGCAGCGCGTCAGCGGAATGGGGACCGCATGGATCGAGCTTTCGGGTGAGTTAATCATGAAGGATCTGCAGCCAGGCGAAACTCTGCGGGTACATCCGGGACACGTCGGCGCGTTCCAGGCGTGCGTTTCCTTTCAGATCACGACCGTGCCGGGAATCAAGAACATGATCTTCGGCGGTGACGGAATCTTTCTCGCCTCTCTCACCGGGCCGGGGAGAATCTGGCTGCAAACGCTGCCCATTTCCAAACTGGCGCACAAGCTCATGGAGTACATGCCCACGCAGCACCAGGAAGCAGTGGGGGGAGGCGTCGTCGGAGGCATCATGGGCTCAATTCTGGATGGAATGAAATGAAGTAGTAAGCGACAAGCGGTGAGCTAATGCGAAGAGCTTCCAGGACAGATGCACAGAGAGAAATTGGGAAACGCGGGGGAAAACAAACGACATTTTCATTTGAACTCCGTGCTCTTCTCCGTGTCTCCGTGCCTCTGTGTTTAATTTTTCACACCTTCTGAAGAACGGGCTGTCCTGACAGGGAGGAAATCAATGGCCACCGTCGCGTCCATCATGGCCGACCTAAGAAAGAAGGGCACGGAGAAGACGCGCAAAATATATGCGCGCCATGGCATGGCCGTGGACAGTATGTTCGGCGTGAGCGTCGCCGACCTTAAGCTCATCGCCAAGAAAATCAAAGGACAGCAGGCTCTCGCTTGCGAGCTCTACCAAACGGGGAACCTGGACGCGATGTACCTCGCCGGAATGGTCGCCGACGGCTCTCTAATGACCAAGCAAGAGTTGAATGCCTGGGCCGAGGGCGCAGCCAATCTGCAGATGATTGCGGAATATACAGTCCCCTGGGTCACGGTTGAGAATCCACACGCCCGCGAACTGGCCATCCAATGGATGAAGTCCAAGAAGGAGCGCGTGGCATGCTCGGGTTGGTGTACGTATGCCGGACTCGTCGCCACTCAACCGGACGAAGCTCTGGACCTGGCGGAAATCGAGGGCCTTCTCAACACAGTCGTCAGGGGAATTAGCAGTGCGCGAAACCGCGTCCGCTACACCATGAATGGTTTTGTCATTGCGGTAGGAGGTTACGTGAAGCCATTGTTGGAACAGGCGAAGGCCGCCGCCCGCCAGATTGGCGCCGTGTCGGTGGACGTGGGCGACACGGCGTGTAAGGTACCGCTTGCCACCGCGTACATCGAAAAGATCGAGGCCGCCGGCCGCGTAGGCCGGAAGCGAAAAACCATCCGATGCTAACCCAATAACCCACCGGAGGCTAGCTTGCTAGGCCAAGCACATAAATGGCAGCAGTTTTTTGGATTTTTATCTGTTTCTGTGTGAGTACATGAGCGGCAACAAAGCTGTCGCGTATTCTAACTTAGAACGGATCCTAAACGCGAAACCCCATCTGGTATCCAGTAGTGGATTCTTGAGTGATGTCATGAATGATAGTCAAGTGCAACACATCATAGCAAAATATTATACCGATGGTGAGATTGATGAGCTCCATTCTGTCATTCACCGAGAGACGACTGTGAGTGAAAGGTTCTTTGCGCAGGCAAATAAACTTAAAGATTATTATCAGCAAAAGGCAAATTCGACTATGGGTAGATAGCCGCTTTCAATGCGCTTGTGACTGTAGCCTTCTTTCCCCTTAATGACGAGCTCGTGCAGGCTTAGTCGTCCATTTCATAAATTCGCTAACGTATTCTTGCTTTGCCATGACCGCCTGTGGTGCAACGACGCCCGGCTGCCTTAACCCAAGAGAGCGTTAGTGAATTTATGAAATGGAGTACTTAGCAAAGCAGGCAGTGCGGAGGCGGGCCTACTTGGCCCCTCCTCTGCTGCGCTAGATCGGGAAATGACCGCTTGCGGACGCGGGTGCAAGGCCTGTCATGGGCGGCATGTCGCGCCGGCGCCGCCACCGATCAGAGTCGCCCGCGTTTGATGGCCATGCGAAAGCCGTTCCGTACACCGGGCCAGATGACGAGGCGCGGAGGAGGCCGAGTGCGCACCTCCGCGCTTACTCACTCAAGAATGGTCGCGACCTTCGCCAGAACCTCGTCCATGATCGCATCGGGTACGGTTTCCAGCTTCCTGCCGTGGCGCGCGCCGAGATCCAGCGCGCGGGGCTGGTCGCAGCGGACAACGCCGGTGGTTTTAGTACCGGCGCCGGCGAGAGATACCGCAAATCCGGCGGTCCGCGCGAAACTCCCGCCGCTGGTGATGGGGAGAACCACGGGCACCTTCGTGACTTGGTTAAAGGCGTCAGGAGAGATGACCAAGACAGGACGCCGGCCCTTTTGCTCGTGTCCTTCAGCGGGATCAAGGCCCACCACCCAGATTTCGCCTCGCCTCATCAGATCAACTCCCGGCCCACGGGCTTGTTATCGAGCCATTCCCGCTCCTCTTTCGTGCGGCGGGCCTTGGGGTCGCACTGGGCGAGCAGTTCGTCCAGGGTGTAGCGGGGCCGTCGTGACGGCTCCACCACCAGCCGGCCGCGTTCGATGGCAATGCCGACCTTTGCTCCCGGCCGCAAGCCCAGGACGTCGAGCACGGCGCGCGGTACCGCCAGCATCACCGAGCCGCCCACTTTGCGCAGATTGGTTGTGTGCATAATCATTCCTTTCGATTATACTTCAATATAACATGTTGCATGGGGATTCACAACCCTGGCAGCCTGGCTGCGTCTGCCCTTTCTCTCCTGTTGGGTGGCGCGGCGGGCAGCTCCGGGGCCGCGGCTGATGATGTCTGGATCATCGGTACTTCCGATTTTAGGTCAACCAAACCGAATTACTAATGTCATTGCGCAGGTTTTGGTCGGTGGCGAATGATTTCGTTTGACCCATCCGGATTGAGCAGTCGCTGGCGCTCGATTGCCTCGCAAAACAGAACAGATTCCTTCGCAAAAATCCGCAAACGTGATTTTGTCGTACTCTTCGCCGCTCAAAATAAGCAATGGCGATTGATATTCCTGACCGCTTCGTTCGGTTCCTTTTTGGGTAAGCTCGGTGATGAAAACCAGCGCTCGCATGTGCCGGGCGTCGCCGTCCGAAAGTCGCGACTTCGATTCAAGAGACCCCTCATCCGCTTCGTACCTCGGCACCTTCTCCCCTGGGAGAAGGTTGGAAATCAAGCCGCCCTCCCCCAGGGAAGCCGCGAAAAAACTGGTTCCGGCTGTGACTAAGCACGACTAGGGGCGCCCGGCGCTGTGGATGACTTGAACCCTACCGACCTTGCCGCCCTGCAGCCTCACTTTGATCCCGCGCGGGTGAAACGCGGACTTCGTGAGAAGGTCCTGGACGATGCCTCGGGTTTGTTTCCCGGTGGGTTGGTCCTCTTTGAGGACAACTGAAACGTCTGCTCCACGCGTTACATCACTTCGGTTCCGTCCATCCATGAGATGCACCCCCTTCACAGGCTCGCCAAAAGGGCCACAGAACTCATAAATCCGCGCCATTGCGCTGAAGTTGCGCTAGCTTGTGCCATACGGCAGGAGGGGAGATTGCTGATCGTCTTCAGGGGTCATCCTCTCCGGTTTGTTCTTTGCGAACAAGCACTAACGCGCAACGTGCTTGTCGAGATTGAAACACACTCGTAGGGCAAAATCCACCGCGAAGTCCAGATCCCGATAAGTCGCCTTGTCGTCAACCAGGCGCCACTTGGTCGCATTACGGCCTACCCCGAAGGAGCTTCGAGACGCAGAGGCACGGAGAAAAACGGGAAACGTCCGTGAAACAAAACCGCATCTTCATGTTCTTCTCATTCTCTTCTCTGTGTCTCTGCGCCTCTGTGTTTGATTTCTTTACACCTTCTTGGCGAGAGGTGGCGCGAAGTGCCGGGTGGAGGGCAAGCCGGATGTGGCCATATTTCTTGGGCCGAGGACTTATAAACCGGCAGGACGCTAACCTTGGCATTACTAATGTCACCTTAAATATTCTTCTTGACAATGCGAGCCTCTGGGCGTAGCATATCTCTTAGGCTAGCTCCGGCCGAATGTGCTCTCGTTCAAGGAGAGAGCTTTCCGGCGGCAAGGTATCGGAACGGAGCGGCCCAGGAGGCTTATTGCATGTCGTTAGTGGAACGTGAATCGACGCCCGCCCGCGTAGCGGCCAGCCAGGCCAACGGCAAGAAATCGAATGGACCCAGCACTCCGGAAGGCAAGGCGCGCGTTTCCCTCAACGCGCTGAAGACCGGCGCTTACGCCAAGAGCGATCGGGCTCGACGCGAAGTGATGCTGAGAAGGGGCGAGAACCCGGACGATTTCGAGCAGTTGCACCAGGAGTTGACCGAGGACTGGCGGCCCGGGCACGTCACCGAGGCCATGTTGGTGAAAACCATCGCCGAGAAGAGCTTCGATGTGGCCCAATTACAGGCTGCACGAATGGAGAGACAGTTGAACTCCTTGCGGACTGCCGAAGTCCAGGCGGAGCGGCAGCGACTTCTCACGCGCCGCTGGCTGCCCGGTATGCCCAACGTTCCGAAGGGGGAACAGCCGCCTCTTTGGCTGGCCAAGGACTCTCCGTCCAAATTCCACACCATCTTCCAGATTCTGGACGACCTCCAGAAATGGTACGACAATCGGGTAACTCCCGACACCTTCGGGCGGGACATGCACACTCTTTACGGCGAGTATCACAGCCGGGCCGGCGAGAGGATCCGAACCCTGTTTATCGAGATGTACGAAGACGACCAGGACGCGGCGGCGAAGGCCGAGGTGGAACTGCCCAAGTGGATCGCCCAGGAACGGCGCGACGTGGAGCGGGAACGCGACCTCTACCGGCAGGAGTGGGAGCTCAAGGCCAACGCCGGCCCGAACCTGGTCGAGGAGGAGGTGGCGAAGAAGGAAGCCGCGCTGGAAAAGCAGATCCGCGAGCAAACGCGGCTCTTGCTTCAGTTGAAGAAGACGCGGCCGCAATGGGACGCTCCGTCGTCTGGGCCGTCCGAGGAACAGAAAACAGGGAACAGGGAACCGGGAATAGGGGACAGGGAAAACTCGCACAGGGCGCCGCAGTCTGAGACGCAGGAAACAGCTTCCGAGGCGGCATCGTCCAGCCAATCTCCCGTCCCAACCGAACGCGGCGCAGTCGACGGCGCGCCGCCAGCGAAACCAATAGGGTCTCCATCCGTCGGCCCTTCGTTTGGCTCTTCGGGTGGCTCATCTTTTGGGTCATCTTCTGGCTTATCGGGCGGCGGCTCCACTACGCGGGAGGCCAAAAGCGTCGCGGAGGGCACGGCAATGGAGCAAAAAACGACCGTTGACGACGAGGTTGCAGAAAAAAATGAAAAAATGGGTGAATCAAACCTGACAAGTGCCGCGTAATCAACAACATGACCCCAAAAACAAACCTAGAACAAACCTTGTAAGTCCTTTAGAATCGAGCCGCCTCGAAAAACAAACCTAGAACAAACCTTGTAAGTCCTTTGTTTTGGAAAGCTCAAAAAACAAACCTAGAACAAACCTGAGATTGACGCGTCCCTCGGACACGATCTTTTCCTGGGACGAATTGTGATAGAATTTGCCGTTTTCTGCTGTGGCGGCAATAGGACACTATGCGCCACTTGACATTGTGCCGTTTCAACTCCGGCCTCGTTGCCTTGCCAACGCTCGTGTTGGCCTGCGCTCTGANACCTGCGGCCTTGCGCGCGGCCGAAACCAAGGCGATGGAGGCGGAACTGAATCGCACTTACAAGGATCAGGTCCTNATNCTNCGCAACTTCTATGGCGGCAACCACCNGCGCTACGANGCCAGCGGCCAGCTCCTGGAGCGCGGACGCACGGGATACTGGACAGTTGACGGCGAGGTCAGATTTGACGGGATCAAGTTCCGCAGGGCGCATATCGAGGTCGCGGGAACGCGCCTTTGGCTGGCCTACGATCGGAAAAGCAAGCAGTTTGGGCAGGTCCGATGGCCGGGCAATAATGTTCGAATCGAGCTCGAGGCCGATCCAAGAGCGTTGACTCTCCCCCAAGTTCAAACCCTGATGGCCAAGGTTTTCCTCACCAAGAACGAGAAGTGGGCGGATTTCGCGCCCGCTTACTGGCGGAGTTTCCTCTCCGGGAGGTTAGGTCCTGACGGATCTGAGCAGCAACCACTTCTGCACGTGCCCACGCCCGGCCACAACGACACACCTCCGATTGCACTCCCCCACGAAGAACCGCCCTACACCGAGGAGGCTCGGAAGGCCAAACTGCAAGGTACGGTAGCCCTGTGGGTGATTGTGGACCGAGAGGGAAAGGTGAGCGATGTCCAGATAGCGAGGCCTTTGGGCCTGGGGTTGGACGACCAGGCGGTGGAGACGGTTAGGAAGTGGCGATTCAAGCCGGCGACGAGGGACGGCGTCCCCGTTCAGGTTCGCGTGTCGGTGGAGACGACCTATCGGATGTTTTAGTGTCGGATGAGCCGCCCCGCTAGACGGCAGGAACGCTATGTCTAAGTCTCGGGGTTGGGATTCGGGGTTCGGAATTCGCAGAGGAGAAGATTGGGGGCGGGGTTTTGTTCTGCGAACCCCGAACCCCCAATCCCGAATCCCGTTCCCAGCAGCGCCGTATTTGTGAATGCAGCACTAAGGCAACGACGCAATGAAGCTGAAGAACCTAATCTGGATACTGATCGCGGCTCTCGGCGCGGTGGCGCTGGGCTTGATTGCCTTCGTCCGCCGCGAACCGGTGAACGCCGTGTGGCTGGTGACGGCGGCGGCATGCCTCTACGCCATCGGTTACCGGTTTTACAGCCGGTTCATTGCCCTGCGGGTTCTTCAGTTGGACGATCAGCGTGCCACGCCCGCCGAGCGCCTCGACGACGGCCGCGACTTTGTGCCCACCAACAAGTGGGTGGTGTTCGGACATCATTTTGCCGCCATCGCCGGTCCCGGCCCGCTGGTGGGCCCGATTCTCGCCGCCCAGTTCGGCTATCTTCCCGGCACCATCTGGATCGTGATCGGCGGCTTGCTGGGCGGCTGCGTTCAGGATTTTGTAACCCTGTTCTGTTCCATCCGGCGTGACGGCAAATCGCTGGGGCAGATGGCCAAGGAGGAGATCAGTGAGGTGGGCGGCTGGACGGCCCTCTTCGCCGTGCTCTTCATCATGGTCATCCTGATCGCGGTGGTCGCCCTGGTCATCGTCAACGCCCTCAAAGCGAGCCCGTGGGGATTTTTCACCATCGCCATGACCATTCCCATCGCCCTCTTTCTGGGAATCTACCTGCGGCGGCTGCGGCCCGGGCGCGTGCGGGAAGCCTCCGTGCTGGGCTTCCTGATGGTGCTGACGGCGGTGATCGGTGGCAAGTACGTGGCGGAATCGCCGGCCTTGGCCCATTACTTTACTTACGGCGGCGTCGCGCTCGCCTGGATGATCATTGTGTATGGTTTCGCCGCGTCGGTGCTGCCCGTGTGGCTACTTCTTGCTCCGCGCGATTACCTCAGCACGTTTGTGAAGCTGGGCACGATTTTGCTACTGGCCCTCGGCATCCTCCTGGCGCACCCGCCGATGCTGCTGCCGGCACTCACTCGCTTCACCGACGGCACCGGCCCCATCTTCGCCGGCAAGGTGTTTCCGTTCTGCTTCATCACCATTGCCTGCGGCGCCATCTCCGGATTCCACTCGCTTATCGCCAGCGGCACCACCCCCAAGCTGATCCGCAAGGAGACCCAGGCGCGCCTGATAGGCTACGGAAGCATGATGATGGAATCCTTTGTGGGGGTCATGGCCATGGTGGCGGCGACGGTGCTCCAGCCCGGCGTCTACTTTGCCATCAACAGTCCGGCGGGCATTGTGGGGGCCACGGCGGATAAAGCCGTCGCCACGATTTCCGGGTGGGGTTTCCCGGTCAGCGCCGCGGCGATGTCGGAACTCGCGTCCCGCGTGGGCGAGATCACCCTCTTCAACCGCACTGGCGGCGCGCCGTCGCTGGCGGTGGGCATGGCGCATATCTTCGGCAGCACGCTGGGCATGGCCGGCCTGGAGGCCATCTGGTATCACTTCGCCATCATGTTCGAGGCGCTCTTCATTCTCACCGTGCTCGACGCGGGCACGCGCGTGGGCCGTTTCATGCTCCAGGACCTGCTGGGCCACTTCTGGAAGCCGCTGGGCCGCACTAGTTGGTATCCCGGCGTGGTGGCCACCAGCGCCATCATCTGCGCAGCGTGGGGATACTTTCTGCTTCAGGGGGTGGTGGATCCGCTGGGCGGCATCAACAGCCTGTGGCCGCTCTTCGGGATCTCCAACCAGTTGCTGGCCGCCATCGCCCTGTGCGTGTGCACCACCATCCTCATCAAAATGGGCAAGACGCGCTACGCCTGGGTGACGCTGGCGCCGCTGGCGTGGCTGGTGGCGGTGACCATGACCGCCAGTGTCCAAAAGATCTGGCATCCCGATCCCCGTCTCGGCTTTCTAGCCCAGGCGAGTGAGTTGAGCGCGAGGCTGGCAGCGGGCGCGATCCCGGCGGCCAAGGTGGTCGAGACCCGGCGGCTGATCTTCAACCTGCACCTCGACGCCGCGGTCACCGCCGTGTTCGCGGTGCTGGTGCTGGTGATCCTGATCGAGTCGGGACGCAACTGGTGGTCCTATGCTTTCGGGAAGAAGGCGCCCGTGCTGCGCGAGGCGCCGGTGGCGTTGTCGAGGATCACGGCGTGAAGATAGGGAACAGGGCAGGGAACAGGGAGTAGGGAATAGGGAGTAGGGAATAGGGAGTAGGGAATAGGGAGTAGGGAATAGGGAGTAGGGAATAGGGAACAGGGAACAGGGAACAGGGAAGACAGAAGACAGAAGACAGAAGACAGAAGTCAGAAGACAGAAGTCAGAAGACAGAAGACAGAAAGTCGCAAGTTCAGGAGTCGGGAGTGAGCAGACAGGAGACGGAAGTCAGAAGTCAAAAGTCGGGGGTCGTCGGTCAGAGTGAAGAGCACCAGCCAACGATGAAGGCTCTTCTTCACTCTGTCTCCTGTCTCCTGTCTTCTGTCTCCCGTATTCCATCCCCTGTCTCCTTCTTCTGGAACTACCTCCGCGAAGCGTCGGGCGAAAACGATTATGCCCGTTATCGAGCCCGCGCGCTCGCCCAGGAGGGTTCGGCGATGACCGAGGAGGAGTTCTATCTGTGGCGGGTTCGCCGCAAGTATTCCCGGATCAACCGTTGCTGCTGAGGCTTGGCACATTCTTTCCCCAGGTCCAATTCGAGCTTACGAGCCTAGAAGCTACGAACCGCGGCCGAAGCAGGCTTCCGTGTCTGTAGCGCGGGCGTCTCGCCCGCTGTGGCGGGAGCGTCCCGCTCCCGCGCAAAGGAGGGCCAAGCGCCTTAGAGAGAAGGCAAATTTAAGCTGATGACGGGTCGGCCCGCGCGGGCAGGATGCCCGTCCCGCCAAGGCGGGAGGCGGGACACCCCGCTACCTCCAATGGTCCGCTCCTCACTTTTATGTCGCACACGCTTTTTCTTGGTGTGCGTTGACACCCGTCCGGGCTCGTGGTACATTTCAACTTTGTGAACTTCGCCTCGCTCACCGTAAGGCTGACTGGTACGTAAATGGGGGAAATTCTTAATCAGCTTGCTCGGCTTTTTGTCCAGACCATCCCGACCGTTATTCTGGTTTTTGTGCTGATGGTGATCCTGGACCGGCTGCTGTTTCGGCCGGTGATCGCGGTTCTGAAGCAGCGGCAGGATGCGACTACAGGAGCCCTGGAGCGTGCCCGTCAGGCCGCCGCGACGGCAGAGGCCAAGGCGCGCGAGTACGAGGCGGCATTCCAGGCCGCGCGGCAGGAGGTCTATCGCCAGCGGGAAGTAGCCCGCCGGGAGGTTCTGGCGGAGCGCGAGAAGATCCTCAAGCAGGCGCGGGAAGAGGCCGAGGCATTAGTGAAGTCGGCGCAGGCGACCGTGAAGGCGGAGACGGAAGCGGCCAAGCAGCAGTTGCAGGCCACGGTCAGCGGTTTGGCCCTTGATGTCACCGCGGCGGTCCTGGGTGATGTGACGCCCGGAAACCAGGGGGGTCTCGCNCGTTGAAACTACCTGTTTCCAATCCCCGAACCCCGCCAGCCCTNCTGGTCTTAGCGGCCNTGTTCATGCTGGCAGTCGGCAGTCGGCAGTCAGCAGTCAGCAGGTGCCTACTGCCGACCGCCGACTGCCAGCAAGCTGCCGCAATCCAAAGCTATAGTTGGGGAGCGCTCGCCTCCGCAGTTCCGCCCGCGGCCGTGCTGACGGGCGGACAGGCGCAGGAAGCCCATCCCGCCGAGCGGGACGAGAAGGGCGGCGAAGCTAAAGGAGAGTCGCCGCATGCGCTGCTTTACAAGATTATTAATTTCCTGATCCTCGCCGGCACGCTGGGTTACTTGCTGCGGAAACCCCTGGCGGACTTCTTTCGCCAGAGGGCGCAGACCATCACCGAAAGCTTGCACCAAGGCCGCCACGCTCTTGCCGCTGCCCAGGACCGACTGAGCGAGATCGAGGCGAAGCTCGCCAATCTCGACGCCGAAATTCGTGCCTTTAAGGACTCGGCCGCGCACGAGATGGAAGCGGAGGGCCAGCGCCTGCGCCAAGCGGCGCGGGAAGAATCAGAAAGGACCCTGGCCTTCGCCCGCGCGCAGATGGAGGTGGCGACGCGGGCCGCCGCCCTGGAGTTGAAGCGCTATACGGCGCTGGAGGCGGTGGGCTTGGCCGAGAGTATCATCCGGCAGCGCCTGGACGATCAGGGCCGGCGGCGCCTGGTGCGTCGCTTTGTTGAAGGACTAGCGCGATCACATGAAGGAGTGATTAGTGGCTAGTGGTTAGTGGCTAGAGAAAAGCAGAAATTAGAAATCAGAAAGCAGAACGGAAAGGTCTTCTTCAGACTTCTAACTTCTGATTTCTGATTTCCTCTAGCCACTAGCCACTGACCACTAGCCACTGATCTGAAAATGAGTGTTGCCGTTGCCAATCGATACGCCCGCGCCCTGGCCGACGTTGTCGGCCCGGCGGGCGACTATCGCCGGACGCTGGGGGAGTTGGAGGCGTTTGCCGGACTCTACCGGGAGA